>OGXP01000580.1_pt1 | contig 40792 bp, 37 predicted proteins | sample 1576351 | NCBI WGS metagenome assembly OGXP01 (sample SAMEA3541517, study PRJEB24748) | human gut metagenome | biome: human gut; feature: human-associated habitat; material: faeces | place: China | collected 2012
AACCAAGGGAAGCTCTCCGGCGTATAAGGATACTCATACACCCCTCTTCCGGGCATTTTGACCTTTGACCAAGAAAGTCAAAAAGCACTAGAATTGGGAGCTTACTTCACAGAAATCATGGAAGGAACCGTGGCTCTTCGAGACCGCATTGCCCGTAGCAAGTTCATCCATGAGGATCAGTTGGCAACCATTCAAGCCCTGAAAGAAGAAATCGTAGAAACCCTACACCAAATCGTCGCAAAAGGAGGAGTAGACAATGAGCGTCCCGATATTATAAAAAAGGACTTCGAAAACGTCTCCGGCTGTTTTGCGGTTATCTGTCTCTGTATCAGAAGAACGTGGATCCAAAGGGGATTACAATGGTATTCACAAGATCTCTGCCGAAGAACCTGCTGGAAATTTCACAGATTGTGGCCAATTTGTGGGGCAAAGTCAGCAGGAGAACGCTGTTGTCGCAGATTCCGTTTGTAGAAGATGTGGATGAAGAATTAAATGCATTGGAAAAAGAAACGCAGGAAAATCTTGAAAATCAACAGAAAATGTTCGGGAACGATCCAAATACCAAGCCTGATCAGCCAGGAGAAGCATCCGCAGAGGATGATGTAAGCCATGACGAAAAAGAATGAGCAGTATTGGAAGAACCGTGCGGCGCAGAGAATGTGGGAATATATGCAAAGCGCAGAAGAGACAGCAGATGAAGCGGCAAAGTTCTATCAGAAAGCGGCGGCGTACCTGAATCAGGAGATCGATGGCATTTTCGAAAAATACATGACTAAACATAACCTTTCGGAAAGAGAAGCCTATGACCTGTTGAATCAGATGACGGACCATGCTTCAATACAGGAATTACTGCAGAAACTCCAGAATGGCACCAAAGACACCGAAAAGAAGCAGATCATACAGAAACTTGAGGCTCCGGCGTATCGGGCGAGAATCGAGCGTCTGGAGCAGATCCAGAGTCAGCTCGACCAGATTATGCGGAATGTATATCAGCAGGAGCTGGCCCTTTCCATATCACATTATGCGGCGCTGGCAGAGGAAGCCTACTACAAGTCAATATTCGACATTCAGCAGCGCTCTGGATATGGATTTTCTTTCGCCAAGGTTGATCAGAAAATGATTGACCGTCTGTTGAAAAGCAGATGGTCAGGAAAGAACTATTCCACGCGAATCTGGAATAATACCGGCGCGCTGGCGCAGACGTTGAAAGAAGAGCTGCTGGTCAGCTTGGTAACCGGTCGCACAGAGCGGGAAACGGCCGAGATCATCATGCAGAAATTTGCGCAGGGTAGCAGCCAGGCCCGCCGCCTGATCCGGACAGAAAGCAGCTATATCACCGGGCAGATGGACCTGCAGTCCTATGAGGAGTGCGGAATAGAAAAATATGTCTATCTCGCAACACTGGATCTGCGGACCTGTCAGGAAGACTGCGCGCCGCTGGACGGGAAGATATTCCCGGTCAAAGATGCCAAGCCCGGCGTGAATATGCCTCCGATGCATCCCTGGTGTCGGTGCACGACGATTTCGTATTTTTTAGATGAGATTCTGCGGAGCCTGCGGCGAAGAGCGAGAGATCCGGTTACCGGAAAGACATATACTGTGCCTGGGGATATGACTTATAAGCAGTGGTATGCGAAATATGCAAATAACGAGGGCAAAACAGTTGCAAAAGAGCCCGGCTCTGATATAATAACATCAGGAGCAAGGATTACAAACTCTTATAGTAAACAAGCAAGGGATTTTGCTGACATGTACTACAAAGAGATTCGAACTTTTTCAAGTGATGCAAAGAGAATTGCTGTAAATCTGGGCAAGGATGAAAGTGATATCAGAAAGATAAAAGCATATTTGTTTGAAGAAAAGTCATTTATTGATCCAGACACAGGAGAAAGAAAGCGGTTCGATCCAGATTGTGCGATTGCTCAAAGTTGGCAACGACTTATGATAGGCAAAGATATCAAAAAGCATGATAGAACTTTGATAGAGCATGAACTGCTAGAAATGAAGATCAAAAGTGAAAATCCGAGCATAGAACACTGGAGAGCGCATGAATTAGCTACGAAAAAATATGATTATGATAAGGAGGCGACAGAATATTATGGTAATCTTGAAAAATATAAAAAAAATAAATAACACAATTTCTGCAGAATATTATCCGGAAGGAAAGGAACCTAAAGGATTTATGAAAATAAGCCTTATTGATAATGAAATCGAAGAGCATGCACCGTCCGGATTCATGGCACCAGCACATGTGTTTCGAGAGTTGTTGCGGCTTTCGAAAATGGAGAAACCGCCGAAAGAAAAAACATTGTTATGGTATTGATACCACCGGCCTCTTGACTGGTGGTATTTTTGTACCCATTTTCAAGAGAGAGAAAGGAAAAATAATATGAGAAATGAAGAGTTCCTGAGAATTTGTAAGGAAAAGGTGGCTGAGTACACAAATCAGCATATGGACAAAACGGATCAGAAACAGATTACCGCAAATGATGTGTATGTGGTCTGGTCATGTAAAACACTTCAGAATCACAAAGCTCTGCTCAGCACTACTATTCCGGATGGAATGTATTATGAGCTGACATACAACGGAGATAAACATGAGTTATATCTGGATGCCTATAAAAAATTTGAAAACAAGTGTTTTGAGATGTAAGGAGAGGAAGAGCAATGAAATTTACAGAAGCATTTAAAATGATGAAACAAGGAGCAAAAGTAAAATTACCGTCATGGGGTGGCCATTGGTACTGGGATCCGGAGAAAGAAACAATTATGATTCAGTGCAGACCGCAGGACGGCGATCAGGGAGAATTGCTTGACATTCGCGAGACACAAAGAGTGGAATACACAACTATGAATCTGCTTTCTGATGAATGGATTGTAGCAGATGAGAAAAACTGTCCGGTTCTTGGCGGCGAAGCAACCTTTTCGTTCGGTGAAGCAATCAAGTATCTGAAACGTGGCATGAAAGTGAAACGCAAGGGCTGGAATGGTAAGAATCAGTACATTCAGCTGGCAACTGAAATTTCTTACAAAACAGCCGAAGGAGATGTTGTGAATTGTGAACATGATGCTATCGGAAATGCGGCTATTGCATTTTGCGGAACTTCTGGTGTGCAGATGGGATGGCTTGCGTCTCAGGCTGATATGCTGGCAGAGGACTGGGTATTTGTGGAGGAATGAAGAACATGAAAAAGAAAATGATGGCAGTGTTGCTGATGGCATTGCTTGTGTGTATGGCCATCACTGGCTGCACGGAGGCAAACCAGGTCAGCAACAACATTTCGCAGGAAGCTGATAATTTCAACGTGACGCGGAAACTCACGGTAGTAAATGCGCGGACGGACACTATCCTGCTGGAATTGACAGGAACATTTGCCTTGAAAAATAACACGGCAAATGAGCTTGAGGTTATTATCGAGACAGAAGAGGGCAAATACAAGAAAGACCTAGTGTACCTGAATGACTATACCATGTACGTTGTCGAAGATGTTTCCGGAGCAAATGTAGATAAATATCATTATGAAATCAATTTCCTGCCAGAGTGGGGAGCGACTGTAACACACAAAGAATAATTGCGCCGGCGCAAAAGAAACGGAATAGGCACGCAGAAATGCGTGTTATTTTTATGCCTTTTTCCTGCCAGGCGTTAAAGAAGCAGGGAAAATCCAACAGCGAATGGCCCGGGCACGAGAGTGAATAGGCTGGGCGGAAAGGACACGAAACTATGAGAAAGAAACATTTTTATTGCAGAATCCCAATGAATCTGCAGATCTTCGCAGACGGCGGAGCCGGAGACGATGCTGGGGCCGATGGCGGCAATGGCGGCGGAGCCGGAGGAGCAGACCAGGGAGGAACAGAACTTCCGTCATTTGATGATTTTCTGAAAGGAGAAGGAAATCAGGCAGAATTTGACCGCCGCGTGCAGAAAGCGATCGATACGGCAGTGACCAAAGCACAGGAAAAATGGCAGGCACTGACCGATGACAAGTTGTCCGAGGCGGAACGCCTTGCCAAGATGACGAAAGAAGAGAAAGAGCAGTATCAGCGGCAGAAGAAAGAAAAAGAACTTTCCGACAGAGAAGCGGCAATTACCAGAAAAGAACTGATGGCAGAGGCAAAAAATACACTTGCCAGTGATGGATTGCCGCAGGATCTGGCGGAGGTACTCAATTACACGGATGCAGATTCCTGTAAAAAATCCATGGAGAAAGTAAAAACTGTATTTCAGAAAGCAGTAGAAACTGCCGTGGAGGAGAAACTGAAAGGCGGGAAGCCGCCGAAAAAAGCACCGGAAACTGATCCACAGAAAACCCAGGAACAGCAGGTATATAACCTGATGATGGGAAAATTTTAAAGGAGAGTGAAAAATATGGCAGTTAATACATTAGCGACAGCTACACTGTTTCAGAAAATGTTAGATAAAGTAGCTGTTCAGGAAGCAACTACCGGCTGGATGGATGCCAATGCAGGGCAGGTCATTTACAATGGTGGAGCAGAAGTAAAAATTCCGAAAATGACCGTGCAGGGAATGGGAGATTATGATCGTGACAATGGATATCAGCGTGGGTCTGTTACTTTAGAGTATGAAACCAAAAAGATGACCCAGGATCGTGGTCGTCAGTTCCAGTTGGACTCGATGGACATTAATGAAAATAATTTTGTTACAACCGCGGCCGCTGTAATGGGAGAGTTTCAGAGAACACAGGTTGTACCGGAAATCGACGCATACCGTATTTCGAAGCTTGCAACAGATACGATCACGGCGAATAAAGCTGGAATGATTGAATATGCCTATGTGCCGGGAACGACTGGAACTTCTGCACTGCGTAAGTTGAAAGAAGGAATCAGAGCAGTAAGAGACGGCTACAACGGGGCCTTAGTATGCCAGGCAACGTCTGACTTTATTCTGGAGCTGGAACTCGAACTTGCGGGAAAAATTACTATGGGAACATTTTCGAAGAATGGAATTGATACCATGGTACCGTTTGTGGACAAAGTACCGATTATTCCAACTCCATCCAACCGTATGTATACGGCAATCAAGGTGAACGATGGTAAAGCAGCGGGACAGGAAAAAGGCGGATATGAGAAGGGAACTACAGCAAAAGACCTGAATTTCTTTATTTCCCCGGCAACAACACCACTCGCTATTACCAAACAGGATAAGATGCGAATTTTTGATCCGAACACAAACCAGAAAATGGATGCATGGCAGATGGATTACCGTCGGTTCCATGATTTATGGATTTTGGATAACAAGCTGGATTCCATCTATTTAAATATTCGGGAGGCAAAGGAATGAGATTAAAAAAAGGAAACGTTGAGAGGGAAGCGGATGGGATCAAGGCAGAACGGCTCCTGAACGATGGATTTACAAGAGTAGAAGCTGTTAAGATGCAAAGCCCAGAGGTTTCCAACAAAAAAGATCTTTCAGAGATGACTGCCGAGGAATTAAAAAATCTTGCAAAAGAAAAGGGGATTTCTGGTGCATCTGCGCTGACAAAGGCGGAGCTGCAGGAAGTCCTGAAGGATGTGGTCTGAAATGACCGAACTGGAAAAGCTGAAGAAAATGACCGGTGAGAAAGACGAAGGGCTTCTGCAGATCCTCTTAGAGGATGCGGAGGCTTTCGTTTTATCATATACGAACCGTACCCACCTCGTTTCCGGCCTGGATAAGGCAGTCCGGGATCTGGCAGTCATCGCCCTGAACCGGATGGGAACCGAGGGAGAGGCGGCGCGCACCGGATCCGGAGAAAGCTACACTTTCAACGACGCGCCAAAGCAGATCTACGATGTGCTGAACCGGTACCGGCTGGCAAGAGTAGGAGGGAAAACATTTGAGGCTGAAAAGAAGCAGGCTGGTGGAGCTGAAACACTGTCCTCTTGAACAGAAAAAGGATAACGAGGGCGGAACCTACATCGAATATGGTTCTGCCGTTCCCTTCCGCGCGGAAATGTGGGCTGCCGGCGGGCGGATCCAGACAGAAATGTATGGCCCACGTCTGCCGAACATTCGTAATCTTCGGGTTGAGGGAGCATACACGGAGCAGTCCGGTAAGAATGGAAAACTTTCGTATGCAGTGGCGGACGGACCGACAATTTCCGTAAACGATGGCATCTGCATCAATGGGGATCAGCCGGATTATAAGGTAATTGCCATCTATCCCTATCGTTATCTGACTCTGGAGGTGGAAAAGCTATGATTCTTGGAACGAAAGATGTCACAGAGATGCTGAAAAATGCCTCAGAGCTTGAGATCAGCAAAGCGGTTTCAAAAGGAATCAAGCTGGTCCAGTCCGCGGCGCGGGCGGAATGCCCGGTAGATCACGGTGAACTGAGGGGAAGCATTTTCACAGTGGTAGAGGCAGAAGGCCGGAATGTAACCGGCATCTGTTATACAGATAAGAAATACGGTCCATATGTGGAATTTGGTACCGGCCCGAAGGGACAGGCGAACCACGAGGGCATCTCGCCGGATGCAACGCCGGTTTATACACAATCGCCCTGGTGGATCCACGAAGGCAGCGGCTGGAATGAGGTTGACAGGGAGACTGCAGAAAAATGCGGCTGGTTCTACATTGACACACCGGAGGGCAGATTCTATCAGTGTACCGGACAGGCAGCGCAGCCTTTTATGTATCCGGCACTGAAGAACAATGAGAAACAGATTGAGCAGGTGATACGAGAGGAGCTGAGAAAACAGTTTTGAAGAATGTAAAAGATCAGGTATATGCGGCGCTGGACGCCGTATTTGAAAATGTAACGGACCAGTATCCGAAGGACTGGGCGACACTGCCGGCGGTGCAGTACACAGAGGAAGACAATAAGGTCTACGAGCGTACGGATAACAAAGAAGATAAATCCTACGTGCGGTATCGGGTTGATATTTGGAATAACCGTTCCACTTCCGGAGCTGCCATGCAGGTCGATGCTGCATTGTCAAAACTCGGCCTGGTGCGCATCCTCTGCCAGGACACGCCGGATCCATCCGGTATGAAACACAAAGTGATGCGTTACGAAGGAATTATTGATATGGAGTCGGAGCAGGTATTCTGGCCGGCTTAGGAAAGGAGCAAATATGTTAGCAAATGGTGCAAAATTAGGATACAAGAAACACGGTGCGGCAGAAAGTACCTACACAGATCTTCCAGGTCTGAAAGAGATTCCGGAGATTGGAGTGGAGGCCGAGAAGGTGGACAACACCTGCCTGACAGATACTCACAAAGTATATGAGCAGGGAATCGGCGATCTGCCGGAAATGACTTATAAGTTAAAATACGACAATACAAAAGCTACTTCTCCGTATCGGCTCATGAGAACTGCGCAGGAGAACAAGGATCTGCTGGATTTCCAGGAAACGGCAGCAGATGGTACAAAGTGCAGTTACAGCTCGTACGTTTCTGTAAAGCGTACCGGCGGCGCTGTCAACGGCGTAATCGAGTTTGAGCTTACCATGCTGGTACAGAGTGATCTTGTCTGGACGGATCCAGCGTAAAGAAATGAAGAAAGAGAGGGTACATAAATGCGCGAATTTACTGGCGGCATCGATGAAGAGATCGGTGTAGAGGAGAAAGAAAAATCCGATAAAATTACAAACATCGAAGAGAAAAAGCCGAAAAGACGGCCGTTTCACTACTGGGAAGTAGGGGAAAGAAAACTGAGTCTGAAGCTGAATACCAGAATGATCGAGACTCTGGAAAATAAATACAAAATGAATATCATGAATCTGGTTGCTGGCGGTGATATCCCGCCGCTGTCTGTCATGCTTACTGTAGTGCAGGCGGCAGCGACCCCATGGACGCACAAACTGAAATACGAGGATGTTCGGAAAATGTATGACAAATGGACTGAGGACGGTGGCGATCAGATCACTTTCTATTCTCAGATCATTATGCCGACAATGGTGGTTTCTGGTTTTTTCCCGCAGGATCAGGCGGACGACCTCATGAAGAATCTGGAAGCAGCAGAAGAAATGATGTAACGCTTGTCTCCGATGATCTGGATGAACTGTATGAACAGGCGCTGGACTGCGGCATCCGCCCGGCGCTCTTCTGGGAGCTGTCACCGCTGGAGATCGCGGATCTGATGGCGAGTTACCATCGGAGGGAACGCCGGAAATTCAAGCGGCAGGTAGGGCTGTCCTTCCTGCAGGCGGAAGTGACCGCGCGGTATGTGTCGTTGCAAAAAGGAGATCCGCTTCCGGAGCCATGGGAGTATTATCCGACACTGTTCGAGGAAGAAAAACAGGCATTCGAACAGGAAAAACTGAAAGAGTATTACGAAAAGCGGCGGGAAGATGCCGCGAGATACAACCAGAGACGACATCAGATGGAAGAGAACTGATGTCGTCTCTCCTTTTAAAAATAGGAAGGAGGTGAAAACGATGGCAGAAGATCTTGCAAAATTGCAGGTTGTTATTGAGGCCACTAACGCACCATTGAAGAAAGAACTGAAAAAAGCGCAGGATATGGTAAAAGAGGCTTCTGGTAATATGGAAAAGCAAAGTTCTGTGAAGGCTTTTTCTGGTGAAATAACAAAGGCTCAGCAACTGGCAAAAAAGATGCGTCAAATTGTCAAAGAAGCACAGGTGCAGGCCGGTACCAAGGTGTATACAGAGGAATACAAAACCGTGCAGAAAGAAGCGGACAATGCTAAAAGAAAGCTGAGACAGCTTCGTGAAGAAGAAAAAGCTCTGGAGCAGATGGGACAGAGTCAGGGAATGTCTGAACAATATCAGAAAGTCAGCGATTCTGCGAAAAAAGCGCAGCGGGAACTGGATGCACTGAAGAAAAAAATGGAAGAACTGGAACAGGATGGCAAAGAAAAGCAAGTAGCTCCCAAATTTGCAAAAGTGGATGGAGAATACAGAGTTGAAAAGGAAAAGCTCGAAAATCTGAAACAGGAATATGAGAACAGACGAAAAAACAGGCTTACCATGCAAGATGTAGACTCTGACGGTAAACTCATAAATATCGAAGAGGAACTGTCAAAAAGCCTGGATCGTGTCGAGGCGCTGGAGGCGAAGATAAAAGAACTGCGAAAGGAAGGAAAGGAATGGCAGCCAACAGAAGCAGCTATAAAACTTTCTGGCCAGATGGAGCAGGCATCCGAAAAACTCGGAAAATATCAGAGTCAGATGACGCAGATGCGGGCAGACGGCGTGGATCGGGGAACAGACGCTTGGATCAAAAATCAGAAAGCGATTAATCAGGCAACGCAGGAACAGGCGAAATATCAGAACATGAAAGCAAATATGGAAAATGCCGGAACTGATATGAAAGGAACCAAAATCACCGGAATATCCGGAATGCTTTATGAAATAAAGGCATTTAAGGAGCGCCTGAAAGCAAACTTGAAAGAGGCCTTTGAGGGTACCAAAGTTGGTAAGGGCTGGGGAGATATCAGCCGACTTCTTGGAATGATTTCAAAAGAGGCCGAACGGGCATCTACAAAAATCAAGAAGTGTTCCGGAGCAGCCGCATCTCTGATCAATCGTTTCAGTAACGGCATTTCCGTCGCCGGGCGGTTTGCGAAAGGCCTTTTGAGCCTTGGCAGAGGAGCCAGAAATACAGCCGGCGGATTTCAGGGCGGCCTGAAGGGACTGCTGATGTACGGACTGGGGATTCGTTCCCTCTTCGCGTTGGTCAACCGCCTGCGAAATGTCCTGACAGAGGGCATGAATAATCTGGCGCAATACAGCGACAGTACCAACGGCAGTCTGTCTATGCTGATGTCATCCCTAACACAGCTGAAAAATGCACTGGCAACAGCCTTTGCGCCGATCCTGAATGCAGCGGCTCCCATGCTGAATCTTCTGATCCAGAAGGTAACAGCGGCTGTAACGGCACTTGGCCAGCTCTTTGCATCGCTGACCGGTCAATCCGGTTTTGTAGCGGCTAAGAGGGTCAACCAGGACTATGCCAAGAGTTTAAATTCCAACGCAGACAGTGCGAAGAAAGCCAATAAAGAAAATAAAAAACTGCAGAACACGCTGTTCGGCTTCGATCAGATCAACAAGCTGAACGATAATTCCGACAGTGATGATACCGCAGACACCAGTACAGGAGGTGGTTTAACACCGGCGGACATGTTCGAGTCCGTTCCGATCAACAGCAAAGTAAGCGATTTTGCCAAAAAGCTGAAGGATGCATGGAAAAATGCAGATTTCACGGAGATCGGACAGATTGTCGGTATTAAGCTCAATGATGCGCTGAATCAGATCCCGTGGGGACCGATCCAGAATACGGCGCGAAAAGTTGGCAAGTCCATTGGCACGTTTATCAGCGGCTTCGTCGAGGTGCCGGATCTTGGAACGAACATCGGAAAAGCGATCGCTGAGGCGGTCAATACCAGTGTAGGAGGCATCAATGCCTTTCTGGATAACACCAGATGGGATTCCGTCGGAAAATTTATCGGCGATGGGCTGAACGGTGCCGCAGATACTGTAGACTGGCCGGGAATCGGTCATCTGTATGCGCAGAAGTGGAATGCGGTATTTGCAGTTATCGGTGAAGCAGCGCGGACCTTCAAGTGGACCGGCTTCGGACAGGATCTTGCAGGCGGGCTGAATACCGCAATTACAGATTTCGACTGGGCAGGAAACGGAGTACGGGTTGGTGATCTTGCAAAAGGTTTACTCAATACCATTGTAGCTGTTCTGGAGCAGACGGACTGGCGGAAACTTGGAAATTCCGTAAGAACGTTTGTTGTATCAATTGACTGGTCTGGCATCGTCAGCGAACTTGCACGCGGATTTGGAGCAGCATTTGGATCGCTTGGAGCTCTGATTGGTGGGCTGGTCGGCGAGGCATTTAAGTCTGCTCAAAAGTATTTTGCTCAGAAAACGAAGGAATGCGGCGGTAACGCTTTCCTTGGATTCCTTAAGGGAATTCTGGATGCAATTATCGGCATCGGAGCTTGGATCAAGAAGAATATTTTTGATCCGTTTATGAAAGGCTTCAAAAGTATATTCGAGATTCACAGCCCGTCCAAAGTTATGGCTGAGATGGGAAAATATCTCATCGAAGGCATGCTGAAAGGAATCACTGGAAAAATTTCGGATATCAAGGCAAAGTTTTCAGAAATTAAAGATGCCATCAGTAAAAAGTGGGAAGAAACAAAAACGGACACCGCAAAAAAATGGAAGCAGATCACCGAAGAGACAACCAAAAAGATGGGCAGTCTGCGGGATGATGCAAAAACAAAATTTGAGGAAATCCGTTCCAATATTTCCGGAAAATGGTCCTTGGTGCGCCAGAACACAGAGACGAGCTGGAGCAATATCAAATCCAATACAGCTCAAAAATGGTCAGAAATCCGTTCAGATGCATCTGCAAAATTTGAAAATATCCGCAGCACAGTGGCCCAGAAATGGAACAGTCTGCACAAAGACACAACGTGGTCGCAGATCAGCAGCAATTTGAAAAATACTTGGTCAGATTTGAAGAGCAATGCGTCGAAAGCGTTTGGAACAATCAGTGACAATATCCTCGGCTGTTTCCGAAATTTGAAAAATTCCCTGAAGAGCACAATGTCCGGCGTGGCAAATGCCATCATTTCGCCGATCGGCAGCGCGGTCAACGGAGTGATCAGCGGAGTCAATTGGATTCTGGGAAAAGTCGGCAGCAGCAAGTCATTTGCAAAGTGGCAGGTGCCGAAATTTGCCAACGGATCAGAAGGTCTTCCGACTGATACGCTCGGAGTGGTCAATGATCAGCCTGGAGGAATCTATCGAGAGATGGTTATCCGCCCCGATGGCAGTGCTTTTATCCCACAGGGAAGGAATGTTCCACTGATGATGGAAAAAGGCACACAGATCGTTCCTGCGAAGCAGACACAGCAGTATATGAGCATGATGCCGCACTTTAAGACCGGAGTAGGCAGCAAGATCAAAGAAACCATTGAAAATGTATGGAGCTATGTATCACATCCGTCCAAGCTGGTGGATCTGGCTCTTGATAAATTTGCCAATATCGGAAATGCCATGGAGCCCGGGTTAAGCATTGCAAAGGGTGTCATTTCCCAGGTAAAAGGAAGCGTGACGGACTTTGTAAAGAAAATATTCAGCGAGTCCGAACCGAAAGTCAACTATGTAGCCAGCAAGGGCGTGGAGCAGTGGAGATCTCTTGCAACAAAGGCGCTGCAGCTGACCGGCCAGTATTCTGCGGCAAACCTGAACCGGCTGCTGTACCAGATGAATACAGAGTCTTCCGGAAATCCGAATGCCATCAATCTGTGGGACAGCAATGCCAAACGGGGAACGCCGTCCAAAGGTCTGATGCAGGTCATCGATCCAACGTTCCGTGCATATGCCATGGCACCATACAACAAGAACATCTGGGACCCGCTCAGTAATATGATTGCATCTATCCGATACGCAGTGAGCCGCTATGGAAGCCTTTCCAGAGCCTACCAGGGGCACGGCTATGCGTCCGGCGGCTTCCCGCAGACTGGCGAGTTCTTCATGGCACGCGAATCCGGACCGGAGCTTGTAGGCCGGATGGGCAGCAGAAACGCGGTTGCCAACAACGATCAGATCACAGAGGGCATCAAAGGTGCCGTTTTTGAAGCTATGCTGGACGCATTCCAGGCAGGCGGTATTTTTGAGCGGAAATCCGATGCGAACAAGGACGTTACCCTGGAGCTGACGATCAAAGCCGATTCGGAAACTCTGTATAAGGTCGTTCGGAAAGGCAAAGAGAAACACGATGGAAGATACTATGTGATTGAAACAATTTAGGAGGCGGGTACATGGATGAAATGATTAGCGTTGACGGGAAAACATTCAAGTGCCCGTCATCCTTTAAATGGAAAAAGAGTGACATCAGCGCAAGCGACGCGGGAAGAACGGATGATACGCAGATGCACAAGAACAAGGTGGGTGAAAAGCGCACCTTGTCTCTTGGCTGGGTCTGCCTGTCAAAAGCGGAAATCCATGAGATTCTGGTGGCGTTCGAACCGGAGTATGTGAATGTTACATATTGGGATCCATTGGATGGAAAGAACATGACGCGGCGGTTTTATACCGGCGATATGGAAGCTGATGTGAAATGGTGGGCGAAAGGCCGCGAACGGTACTCTACACTAAATTTTGAGGTCATAGAAAGGTAGGAAAACATGCGGACATTATCAGAAAAGTTTAAAGAACTGCAGGAAGAGCATCCGGGGCAAGTTCTGCGCTTTGTAGATCTTACGCTCAAAGATGGAACGGTTCTGAGTCTGACCAACCATGAGTTGTGGAACAAAGGATTCCAGTTTGAGGATGCGGTGTCTGGTGAGAGTGAATTTGAAATCGGTTCAGTGATCGTAAATCAGTGCGTGATCAGCATCAACAATATTTATGACGATTTCACCGAGTATAATTTCGACGGTGCAGAGGCCGTATGTTATTTGGGAATGCAGATTTCCGAGACACAGCTGGAAAAAATCCGGATCTGTACCATGACTGTGGTCGAAGCACCTTATCAGAACAGCTCCGTTATTACTCTTACCTGCTATGATAATGCAAGCAAATTTGACCGTGATTACAGTGACAGCACGTTGAAGTATCCCGCAACTCGTTCACAGATTATCCGGGATGCGTGTACGGTCTGCGGTGTAACATTGGGAACACCGTCTTTTTATGGGGAAGATTTTGTGGTATCTGAGCGGCCGGCAGACGAAGCGCTGACTTTCCGGCAGGTGCTGTCATGGACTGCCCAGCTTGGCTGCCAGTGGATCCGGTGCAATGCGTATGGTCAGCTATGTGTAGGCTGGTATGATTTAACGCCTAAGACATTTGGAAAGATCAGCAGTACAAATGGATTGACGATTAACATTGATCAGGTTGTGATCACTGGCGTACGGGTGGCGGAATATTCGGAAGATCAGGCGGATGATGAAGTAAATGAGTACCTGTATGGAAAAGAAGGATATGTTCTCAGCATTACCGGAAACCGTCTGATCACAAAAGGAACCGGAAAAGAGGCTGTAAGCAGAATCGGTCAGAAGTGTGTAGGTATGAGCTTCTGGCCGTTTTCTGGCAGCGAGCTGATGGATATTGGACTGGAAGCGGGTGATGCGGTTAAAATCACTGACCGGAAAGGAAAAACTTATCAAAGCTATGTGACAGTTACGACGCTTAAACCGGGAGAATACCAAAGTGTTGCCTGCAACGCCAAAAGTGCGGCGCGGAACAGTGCCAAGCGATACAGCGAATTGACGCAGGCTTACGTATCTCAGCGCAGACAGGCGGCAAAAGAGAAAACTCAGTGGGAAAACGAGCTGGAAGGACTGAGCAAGCGCCTCAATGAGTCTCCAGGACTGTATACGACCGAAGAGGAAGATTCGGATGGCGGAAAAATCTTTTACTGGCATAACAAGTCAAATTTGAAAGACTCCGATATCATCTGGAAAATGACCGCAGAGGCCTGCGGTGTATCGACAGATGGGGGAAAAACGTGGAATACAGGTCTTTCGGTGGATGGCCGATTGATTACGAAGATCATGAGCACAATCGGGCTCAACTTCAGCTGGGGTGTTGGCGGAGAACTTGTAATTAAAGACAGATCCGGCAAAGAAACGGTATACATGAATGCAGAGACGGGAGAGGTCCGTATTTGTGCAACGTCGTTTACACTGCAGGGAGAAACCGTTGATGATATTGCAAAAGATCTTGCAAATAAAGCACTGGAAGATTTTATTCAGAATGAATATTCGGATGCACTGACTGAAATTACCGAATCTATTGATAAAAAAGCGGAAACCTGGTATCAGGAATCCGATCCGGCAGCGAATTGGAATGAGAAAAGTGCAAATGAGCCATTGCTAGACGAGGACGGGGATCACGTTGTAGATGAAAATGGGCAGGATTTTGCCACTGTCTGGGAGCGGGAAAAACGGCTGCACAATGGCGATTTGTGGCATAATCCGGCAACGAACGAAGAATATATGTACAAAGATGGAAACTGGGTCAGCATGAGTATACCGGATGAGGTCTTTAACATGATCGATGGCAAGGCGCAGATTTTTGTCAATACACCTGTACCGCCGTACGATATTGGAGACACTTGGTTTACGGGTTCTGAAATTCTTGTCTGCATTGCTAAGCGGGAAACAGGAAAATATCAGAAGGATGACTGGGAGAAAAAAGATTCCTATACCGATGATTCTGCATTGAAAAATTTCATGGATGGCGATTATAAGAAAACTCTTTCTGATGTAAAAACGCAGATCGATGGTAAGGCAGAAACCTGGAGGCAGGAATCGGATCCAGCATCCAATTGGCTGACAGAAGTAGAGAAAGCGGAACATAAAGGCGATCTTTGGAACAATACAAAAACGCAGAAGTCCTATATTTATAATGGTGCAGGATGGGAAGAAATGACATCAACACCGCCGCAGGCTGTCTTTGATATGATTGATGGAAAAGCGCAGATCTTCGTGAACACGCCAACAGTACCATATGCCGTGGGTGATTTGTGGTTTAACGATGCAACAGCAGACATTTTGACATGTATAGCATCCCGTGAGAGTGGAAAATACACGCCGGCAGATTGGCAGAAACGCAACAAATATACCGATGATTCAACATTCAAAAACTGGATGGAAAAAGATTATGCCAATACCATGAGTGATGTAAAAACGCAGATTGACGGCAAAGCAGAGACCTGGAGACAGTCTGCAGATCCAGCTTTAAGCTGGAAAACGGACACTGAAAAGAAGAAACATAAAGGAGACCTTTGGTACAGCACGACGGAGCAGAAGTCTTATATTTACAGCGGCAGTGCGTGGGAATCGGTAAAAACAGAACCCCCAAGTGATGTATATGATTCGATTGACGGTAAAGCGCAGATCTTTGTCAGCACGCCAACGGTTCCATATGCTGTTGGGGACTTATGGTTTAATGATGCAACAGCAGATATTTTGACGTGTATAAAAGACAGAGATAGTGGGAGTTTCACTGTTGCGGACTGGCAGAAGCGAAACAAATACACAGATAATACGGCAGTAGAGGATCTGAATAAGAAATTGAATCAGGAGGAGATCTTCAATCGCCTGACGAATAATGGAGTGGAGCAGGGCGTGTACATGAAAGATGGAAAGCTCTATTTGAATTTCACTTATGCACTGGGCGGTGTTTTAAAGCTCGGCGGAAAAAATAATGGAAATGGAGAGCTGCAGGTTTATGATGGAAATGGAAATGTAATTGGATCCTTGTCTAAAAACGGCTTCCGTATTGAACAGGCAGAAAAGATTAGTTTAGGCGAATATTTTAACTATGATTCCAGTGGAAAAATTGATGGAAACAAAGATGTATTTTTGTCTATGGGCGGATGGCAGATCAAAAAAACAACGGTATATGATGAACCGGCTGAGTATTGGGAAACCGCCGGCAGTCAGCTAAATGGAATTGGTGCCTATGGTCCATGGGCTTTCTGGGGAGGCTGGAACGGAGAAGGTGCTTTTAACAAAAACAATTACAAATTTCTTGTTACAGAAGATGGTATCTGCAAGGCAATGTCCTGGGTAACGGGATCCAAAGCTGAATGGAAACAAGACATTCACAGTTATGAAGATGGCGCATTGCAAAAAATATTAGAAACTACTGTATATCGTTATCAGTTAAAGGAACATCCAAAAAATGAAAGTGGAAGACATATTGGTTTTGTAATCGGAGAAGGCTACAATCTGGCAGATGATATCTTAGATGAAAGCAAAAGCAGTGTTGATATGTACAGTGCGCTTGGTGTTGCCTACAAAGCAATTCAGGAATTAAGTGAAAAGGTAACCGTTCTTGAAAAAAGATTACAGAAATACAAAGGGGAGGAGCAAAATGCCACGATTTGAGGAATATGCAGAAAAAACGGGTCTGGAAGATGAAGACATCGCCGTTGTTTATGACAGATACGGTAAGGCTACGAAGAAAATTTCACTTGGAAATCTGTTTAAATGGATCACAACTGGAAGAATCAGTGCATTGGAAACCAAAAATAAAAATGTTGTTGAATCGCTCAATGAATTGAATGATCAGACCAAGACTAATACAGCCCGGCTGGATGCTCTGGCAAAGCTGCCTTCCGGATCAACATCTGGTGATGCGGAACTGATGGATGTTCGTGTCGGTGAGGATGGCACAACGTATTCCAGCGCTGGAGAGGCGGTACGTGCTCAGATTCGAAAAATTAAGGCGGTTGCATCTACCGTGCAAGTTGACACCACCCTTTCAGAGGCCGGCATGGCCGCTGACGCTCAGGCAACAGGAAATCAGATCCAGCAGGTAAAGGAAAGTATTGCAAAGCTGGCGAAAAATATCAGTGCAGCATTGACCCCGAAGGACGTTCAGAATGCCGTTGATAAATATCTGGAATCGAATACAATTGATGGGATTTTCACCCCGAATAATCTCGTTCTGTATGAGGAAGTCGATGAGCCGGAAACGATAACAACGGATGCGATTATTGGCGAAGTATTGGCAAAACTGGAGCTTCGTCAGACGCGAAATCAGGCGTTGGGGCTTTATCTTGGAGATACCCTGATCAATAGTATTCTGTTGGATGAATTTCGGGCAAATGAGACCATTTGCACCGGAATTACACTTACGCCGGCAAAAACTACCGTATATGGTAAAGCGACGGTGGATCTGATTGCTACACTCAAGCCGATCGACTGTACCCAGAAGATTCGGTGGTTCAGTGGGGACGAGCAGATGGCAACGGTATCAAACGGAACCGTGTTAATGACGGGAAAGTCGGGAACTGTGCAAATTCTGGCGGTTTGCGGAAACTATCGGGCAACATCGGACATCACGGTGGAGAAATATGTTTATGCAGACTTTGATTGGAAGATTGGACAGATATCTGAATCTATTGGAGCGGTTTATACGTTTGTTACGGATTCGCAAAAAATGAGAATCGCATCACAATATATCCCAACCCCTTTAGATACACAAATAAATTTTTTGAGCGGGAATGGCTATTTTTTCCAAATATATTATTATAAGGAAGATGTTTTGGAAAGCTTTAGTGGTTGGAATGCATGCACAGGTGCTATGTCCATAAAATCATCTGAATATAGTGGTTTTGCTTTAAAAGTAAGGAAAGGAAATTATGGTGTTTGGAGTGATTCGGATATAGAAGCGTTTGCTAAAACTGTCAGTGTCGAAAGTGCATAAGGAGAAAAGAAGATGGGATATAATTTTACAACAAAAGATGGCGTCGTAATCGCAAAGCTTTTGCAGTTCGTGGCCACAGATGAACAGGTCAATACGGCAATTACCAATTATTTACACAAAAACGGTATTTCTCTTGCTGAAGGCATTGACTTAGTAAAAATGAATACAAACGTCGGAAAAAATACTTCTGAGATTTCCGGGTTGAAAGAAACTATTTCTGATTTACAGAAAGCACAGACAAATGTCCTGCTAGAATATAAAGATCATTTTTTCGTATCATGGGAAAAAGGATATATCAATGATACAACAGGAAAAGACACTGGAGACACCGCATATCTTAGAAGTGTTGGATATCAGAAGATTACTTCCGGCGATACGGTATTAATTTCTGGAAATCCAGCCGGTTATCTTTGCGCTTTTTATTTTTACGACGCAAACAAGAATTTTGTTGGTGCATCAGCAATGCTGCCGCCAGATGGTTTTTACAAAATCCAGAACTCTCAAGTAGGCTGGTATGTAAGAGCCGTTGTATATGCATCTACTATTAATACGGAAGAAGTAAACATCATTTATGCCGGATCAGCAATATCAAAGATGTTGGAGCAGGTAGCTGCTCCGTCACAGGGGAAAACGCTTCTCGGAGAGGATGAACTTGATTCTGCTGGAAAACTGGAATTGAATGTAACAAAAGCTGCAATCGAAGCCGCGTGGAATCCAAATACTGCGTTAATTGCCTTCCTAACAGATCTACATATCAACTGCCCATCTGGACAGGATGCGGAGAGCATTGCCAAATCTGCAACCAAGATTCGGCGTCAACTTGCCGCATACAACTCCATCAGCAGTGCATATCCAGTGGATCTCTGCGTGTATGGCGGTGATTATCTGAATAACTCTTCACAGACGCCAAAGACAGTAGCATTGGAAGCGTTGAAAGCAGTCCGTATGCTGATTGATCAGACGGAAGGTGCACCGGTTATCGTTGCAAAAGGAAATCATGATGACAATACCATGTATACAGATTACAAAAATGGATTTGTCAGCATTGAAACACTTTATAAAATTCTAAGTAATAAGGATTCCGAAAAAGCGAACCGAAATGCAGACTATCTCGAAATGTCTTACGGATATTACGATATCCCGAATAAAAAGATTCGAGTGTTCATCCTAAATACACTCGATATCCCAACGATACTGGACGAGGCTACCAATAAACTGACATATTCCGCACAGAACGACTCCGGTTTTCGGCAGGAACAGCTGCAGTTCGTCGCAGATCATCTGCAGATCAGCGAAAAAGGCTGGCAAGTCATATTTTTCTGCCATCATCCAATGCTGGCGTTTACGAAAGATGAGGCGGAGCCATCGAACAACAGCAAGCCGACAGGAGCAGTCAGTGGAAAAGGCGGTGTGGTACTGCCGGCGCATGGAAGTCAGGCGATGCTCGATATTATTCAGGGATTTGTAAAGAGTACCAAAGAAACTGTCACAAATACGACGCAGGACTTTGAGGCATCCGTAACGTTCGATTATACAAAAAACGGCTCAAATACAGTAATCGCATGTATCTATGGTCATACGCACGTGAAATACCATAAAATCGTGAACGGAATCAACCACATCGCAACGAGAGCAGTTATGGGGCATCCGACGTACGACTTTGTGTCTACAGGGAATTATTTCATTGTAGACAGAAAAAAACACACGTTAAAGCTGATTGCAAACGGGGATGGAGATGATTATGAATTTACATATTAACCCAACAGCAGAGATTCGAGCAGGACCGGAGACGGTCTTATTTTTATACCCATATTTAAGAAAGAGAGACGGAGCAGTGAACGAATTTTTAATGCAGACATATACTATAGCACTCCCGGTTCTGCTGGGCTACATCGTCTGGCTCCTGAAGAACCAGAAACGGGATCGTGATGCGAACAGCAAAGGAACCATGTTGTTGCTCAGAGTCCAGCTGATCGAGTACCACGGCAAGTATACGCAGATGGGAGATATCCCATCATATGCATACCAGAATTTCTGCGAGATGTACGAAGCCTATCATGCGCTTGGTGGAAACGGTATGGTCACAAAGATGAAGCAGGAAATTGATGAATTACACTTAAAAAAGAAAGGTGATTAATATGGAACAGATTATGAATTATGTAAAACCGGAACTGATCATTGTAGCAATTGCCCTGTATTTTCTGGGCATGGGACTGAAACAGGCGCAGGCTGTAAAGGATAAGTATATTCCACTGATTTTGGGCGGCGTGAGCATTGTACTGTGTGCCATCTGGGTGCTGGCTACCAGTGAGATGTGCACCGGCCAGCAGGCGGCGATGGCAGTCTTTACAGCGGTCACGCAGGGCATCCTTGTGGCGGGGCTGAGCAATTATGTGAATCAGATTATCAAGCAGACAAAGAAATCAGAGTGAGGGCGGCCAACAACCGTCCTTTTTTGCGCCGGCGCAAATCTGCCGGAGAAAGGGAAGTATCATGAGAATTGACAGATCTTTTATCAGCAACCAGAACACCTACGAAGAGAACGATCCGCGGTGTATTGTAGTCCACAACACAGATAATTTCAGAGCGGGCGCCGATGCCCGCACACACGCAGAAGCGCAGCATAATGGTGAGCTGTCCAATATGTCTGCCCACTATTACGTTGATGACGGAGATACAGCATACCAGGCGGCGCCGCACAGCCGCGGATGCTGGCATGTAGGCATTAACTACGGAAACGGAAATCTGTTCGGAACTTACGGGAATCGAAACAGTATCGGCGTAGAAATGTGTGTGCAGGGCGGATACAATTACGAAAAGGCGTTTCAGCATACCGTGGAGCTGGTGAAATATCTTATGAAAGAAACAGGTATTCCAGCATCAAGAGTCTATCGGCATCTTGATATCTGCAGCAAAAACTGCCCATCGCAGATTAATGCAAGAGGTGATTGGACGAGATTCAAAAAGTTGATTCGTAACGGAAGCGGCAATGTATCCGAAGAGAAAACCTACAAGCCAGGAATCTATCGAGTCAATACTGATCTGAATATCCGGGAGAAACCGGATGCAGACAGCCGTATCGTTGGAATGATCACGGATCAGGGCAGCTATACGGTAACAGAGATCCAAAATACAAGCTGGGGACGGCTGTTATCCGGCGCTGGCTGGATCAACTGCCATACTAAGTATTGCACTTATGGCGGTACAGCTTCGAAAGAGGAGCAGAAACCGACCTCAAAAGCAATCTCGGTTGACGGAGTATGGGGACCTGAACTGACCCGCCGCCTGCAGGAGATCTTCGGGACCGGCGCTGACGGGAAAATCAGTAATCAGCCTATTTCAAACAAGAAATACTGCACCGGTATCACGGCGGCTGAGTGGAGCAATCATCTGTCCGGCGGATCCGCTCTGATCAGAAAGTTGCAGGAATGGGCAGGAACCACAGAAGACGGCTATATCGGACCGCAGACCATCCGTGCGCTCCAGGAAAAGCTCGGCACAACGGTTGATGGTGTAATCAGCAATCCGTCCGCGATGGTACGCGCTCTGCAGGAATGGTGTAATCGGCAGTGATCAGCAATTAAAAAGCCCCGGGAGACCCCGGGGCAAAAAGAAACGCCGCAACTACGCGGCGTAAAGAATAATTCTTTTTTCTGGTCATTTTGGATGTTCTGACCATGTGTTATAATAACATGTATATAGAAGAAAAGCAATAAAAATTCCCGGGTAATTTGCCCGGGAAAACATATTGTATCATCGAAATTTTTACAGTTACAATTTATCATCTGGTATTGCATTCCGGTGGACCGGATGGAGAGATGGGCGCATCCATGCGGTATCTCTCTCAGCGTTTCACAGCACCGAACCGAATTGTAGCGGGGGTGTTGAATGATGTTGGGACAGAAGAACTCGCACACCTTGAGATGGTTTCAACGATCGTTCATCAGCTCACCTGCAATCTTTCTCTGGAAGAAATTCAGAACTCTGGTTTTGCCAATTACTATGTAGACCACACAACTGGCATCTGGCCGCAGGCGGCTGGCGGAGTTCCGTTTAATTCTTGTGAGTTCCAGTCGAAAGGTGATCCTTTGACAGATTTGTTCGAAGACCTCGCTGCGGAGCAGAAAGCCCGGTCAACGTATGATAACATCCTTCGTTTGGTAAAAGATCCTGAAGTTGCAGATCCGATTCGTTTCCTGCGGGCGCGTGAAGTTGTGCATTTCCAGCGTTTTGGTGAAGCACTGCGTTCTGTACAGGATGAATTGAATTCGAAGAACTTTTATGCGTTTAATCCGTCGTTTGATGCAAAGACTTTCTGTGCGGCACCGCAGCCAGGGGCAGGTCAGGGGAATTGCTGCACAAGATAGTAAATTAAAAATCAAAGAACAGCACACCACTGGAAAATCCCATCTGAAAAACAGGTGGGATTTTTTGGGTTTACAGTAAGAAAATCTTATCCAGTCGTAAATCATTATCCCATCATAATATAGAAAAAAGACTTTCAAAAACAGAACAGTCAGAAAGGATGTTCCATGGAAGCAATGAATTATGTAAAGCCCGAACTCATCGTCGTTGCGTTCGTGCTGTATTTTTTCGGTGTTGCTTTGCGGCAGTCGCAGGCGGTGAAGAATAAGTACATTCCGCTGATCTTAGGCGGCATCAGCATGGTGCTGTGTGCGGTTTGGGTGATGGCGACGAGTGAGATTGAGACGGCGAAGGAGGGGGCGATGGCGGTTTTTACGGCGGTCACGCAGGGGATTCTGGTGGCGGGGCTGAGCAATTATGTGAATCAGATTATCAAGCAGATCCATAAGCCGGAGTGAACGGCGCTTCAAAAAATCTGTGTTATGCCGGAGCAGTCTGAACCGTCAGAAAGGGGAGAATATGAGAATTGATCGGTCGTATCTTGGCAATCAGAATACGTATGCGGAAAACAATCCCAAATGTATCGTAGTCCACAACACCGACAACTTCGCAGCAGGTGCCGATGCGCGGGCACATGCGAGAGCACAGCATGACGGGAATTTCCAGAACATTTCCGCACACTATTACGTCGATGACGGTGACACAGCCTACCAGGCGGCACCGCACAGCCGGGGGTGCTGGCATGTCGGCATTAATTACGGAGGAAAAAATCTGTTTCAGCAGTACGGCAACAAGAACAGCATCGGTGTGGAGATGTGTGTGCAGGCCGGGTATAATTATGAAAAAGCATTTGAGAATACTGCGGCACTGGTGCGGGAGATCATGCGGGAGACGGGGATTCCGCTGGAAAGAGTCTATCGTCATTATGACATCTGCAGCAAATACTGTCCGAGCCAGATCATGAACCGCGGTGACTGGGACCGCATGAAGCGGATGATCGGAAGCGGTGCAGGGAGCACAGGAACGGGAACAGCAGGCAGCGGAACAGGAAAAACGTATGCGCCCGGGATCTATCAGGTGCAGACAGCGGCCCTCAACATCCGTCAGGCACCGGATGCGGACAGCAGGATTGCCGGAACGATCCGGGATCAGGGAAGCTACACGGTGACGGAAATCCAGAACACAAGCTGGGGACGGCTTCTCTCAGGGGCAGGCTGGGTCAACTGCCATACAGCGTATTGCCGTTATGCCGGTCCCGCAAAAGAAAAATCGGCAGAGACAGCAAAGCCATCCGGAAAGACAGTCGCAGAGGACGGAATCTGGGGCGAAAATCTGACGCGCCGTCTGCAGGAACTTTTCGGCACACCGCAGGATGGAAAAATCAGCAATCAGCTGGCCGTCAACCGGAAATTCTGTGATGGCATCACAGCCGCCGAGTGGGACAGTACGCCAAAAGGCGGATCGGCCCTTGTAAAAGAAATGCAGAAATGGGCATCGGCCGGCATGGACGGCTATATCGGTCCGCAGACAATCCTCGCCTGGCAGAAAAAACTCGGCACGCCAATCGACGGCACAGTAAGCAGCCCATCCGCCATGGTAAAAAAACTGCAGAAGTGGTGCAACCAGAAATAGAAAAAAGAATACTCAAAGACCCGGTTTTGTGTTATACTGGAAGATAGTTTAAAATGAACAGAAAGAAAAAGAGCTTCAAAAAAGACTCGAAGTGTCAAATGTAAAATACAAAAGAGAAAAAATAAAGGTAATTTTTGCATACAGATTCATCGGGGGGAATTGCGGCTGACAGGAGAGAACAACAGCAGATGAGAAAAAAGGCAGTAAAAAATGCAGGAATGATACGAATTTATCTGAATATGGCATGGAAACTTTTGCAGAAAGACCTGCTTAGCATCGTGATATTTGAGACGGTCTACCGCCTGTTTTCCAGCCAGCTGGTTTCAAGACTCGCCAATGCGGCGATCAACTTTTCCTTAAAACAGCTGGGAACGAGTTATATGACATCGGAAAACTTCAACAAGATCATGCTGCATCCGCTGACCCTTCTGCTGATTTTTGGAATTCTGCTTGTTTTCTTTTTCTGTATGTTGTTTGAAATCTATGCTGTCATGGCGGCTCTGGAGGCCTCCTGGAAACGAAAACGGATTTCCGTTCCTGCCATGATGCTTGCCGGCGGAAGAGGAGCCGCACAGTTTGTGCGCGCCCGCCCGTGGACCTGGTTTTTCTACATGGCGGCGAGCTTCCCGTACCTTTGGCTGCACAGCAGCTACAGCGCCATCCGCAGTATGAAACTGCTTCAGGTTTCCCTGACGAAGATTTTCAATGCCTTCCCGGCATACTGGATCCCGGTGGTGCTGACGATTCTGCTTGTCGCGTTCTCGTTTGTGTTTTCCTACACCATCCCGTTCCGGTGCATGATGACGGAAAAAGAGAAAAATACCCATCTGCGGGTGCGCCAGACACTGGAAAAACGCGTGCTGCGTGAGCTTGGCATCAACGTCTCTTTCCAGGTGATGATTTTTCTGATTACGTGGGTTCTGTATCTGATTTTCGGAACGGCTGTCGTTGCCTATGCAAAGCTGGTGAAAACGCCGTCTACCGTTGTCAGTACCGTCATCGTCTACGGTGACTGGGTCAAATCGACGATGAGCCTGATCGGCGGAGCGTTCGGCCTTGTCGGAAGCATTACGTATCTGTATCTGATTTTTATCCGTTCCTCCCGAAAGGGCTACCAGAAGAGCCGGACAACGAAAAAGCCGAGCTCGAAGCTGGTACGCACCTTCTGCGGTCCGGTAACGGCGGTGGTTCTCACGATCGCCATGCTGGCGGGAGAAACGGTTTATCTTGTATATGCCATGCGCGCAACACGTGCAGAGGCAACGGCTTCCTCCCAGTATATTTCGGTGTCAGCGCACCGGGGCGGAGCCAGAAAAGCACCGGAAAATACGATGAGCGCGATCAAATATGCAGTGGACAGCATGTCGGATTACGCGGAGATCGATGTACAGGAGACGAGTGATGGTGAGATTGTCCTTATGCACGACACAAATCTGAAGCGGACAACCGGTCTGAATGCCAGCATCTGGACCCTGACCTACGATGAAATCAGCCAGCTCGATGCCGGTGTACGATTCAACAAAAAATTCCGCGGCGAGCAGATTCCGAAGCTGGAAGAAGTCATCGCGTACGCGAAAGGAAAAATCAACCTGAATATCGAAGTAAAATACAACGGCCACAACCAGAATATTGTCAAAAAAGTGGTGAAAATCATCGAGGACAATGACTTTGTGGATCAGTGTGTGCTGACCTCCATGAACTACAATTTCCTCAGGCAGGCAAAGAAAATCAATCCGGATATCAAGACCGGGTATACGATGAAAATGTCGTACGGAGGCCTGGAGGATATGGACGCGGCGGACTTCTTTTCTGTAAAATATACGTACATCACAGAAAGCTTTGTAGAGCATGCGCACAGTCTTGGTAAAGAAGTCTGTGCCTGGACGCTGAATTATCAGGGAGATATGCAGCGGATGGTCAACTGCGGCGTGGACAACATTATCACGGACGATCCGGAGCTGGTGCGTAAGGTTATCCTCGGAACGACCGACCGAAATCCGGGCTTTGTCAGCCTGCTTGGCTATGCACTGAAATAAATGGAGTAAAACAATGGAGGTGGAAACTTCATGGCAGAGAAAGTAAACATGCCATCCCAGAAGAAAGAAAAGAAGAAAAAGAGGAAGAAAAAACTTCCTTCGGATTTTTATGATTATAACCTGCTGGCCTGCACCATTCTGCTGGTCAGCTTCGGACTGATTATGCTGTACAGCGCGAGCGCCTACGAGGCGGCCAGTACATTCAAAGGAAATGATATGTATTATTTCACGCATCAGGCGGGGCTTTCTGCTATTGTTCTGGTGGGGATTGTGATATTGTCGAAGTTTGTAGATTATCATAGTGTATGGTTCCAGCGGATTGCAGCACTGGTATACTGGGGAAGTCTCCTTCTGATGGCGGCGGTAAGGTTTACGCCGCTTGGTTATGAAGCCTATGGGGCGAGAAGATGGCTCCGGATCGTCGGTGTCAGTCTTCAGCCTGCGGAGATTGGAAAGCTGGGGCTGATTCTGTATTTGCCATACATTATCCTGAAGATGGGAAAAAATATGCGTACCATCCGCGCAAAAGCGATTGTCCTCGGACTTGGCGTGCTGCAGGCGCTGGCTGCGTGGATTCTGACGGACAACCTGAGTACCGCCATTATTCTGGGACTCATCGCCTGCGTCATTTTGTTTCTGGCGGACCCGGAGGTAAAATTTTATGCGCGTGTGATTCCGGGCGCGGCGGTAATTGGCGTTTTTGCGATTATCATTTTAAAAAATAATCTGCAGATCTTTGAAAGAATAGGCGGTGACTTCCGGTCGAACCGTATCTATGAATGGCTTTCCGGAGGCAGCTATCAGATTCTGCAGGGACTTTATGCGATTGGCTCCGGTGGATTTCTCGGAAAAGGACTTGGCAACAGTACGCAGAAGATTACAACAATTCCGGAAGCACAGAACGATATGATCTTCTCGATCATCTGCGAGGAGCTTGGAATATTTGGCGCGCTTCTTGTATTGTTGCTGTTTGGCTACTTGCTGTACCGTCTGTTTGTGGTTGCACAGAATGCGCCGGACGCGTATGGAATGCTGATGGTGAGCGGCGTTTTTGCACATATTTCCATTCAGGTTATTCTGAACCTGTGTGTCGTTCTGAAACTGATGCCGGCAACGGGAATTACCCTTCCATTTATCAGTTACGGAGGAACATCGGTGCTCTTTATCCTGACGGAAATCGGCATTGCCCTGTGCGTCTCCCGCTTTATTGTGTTCCAGGATGGAAAGAGCGGAGAAGGAGAGGCACAGGCGGAAGAACAGTAAAAGTAGAAAAATCTATTGACAAATGCCGGAATAACAGATACACTTTTTTCGAAAGAAATACTGGCTGCCGGGTAGAGGCAGAAAGGAGCAGAACAATGTTAGAAAAGATAAAAGAAATTTTAGTAGAACAGCTCAACTGTGATGCAGACAGCATCAACGAAGATACCTCTTTTAAAGATGACCTGGGTGCAGATTCCCTGGATCTCTACGAGATGGTTATGGCATTGGAAGACGAGTACGGAATTGAAATCGACACCGACGAACTGACAGACCTTTCTACCGTCGGCGACTTTATGGAATATTTGAAACAGCACGGCGTAGAGGTCTGAAAAAGAGCATTGCCGCTGGCAAAAGTGGAAGGATGGTGCAGCTCGGAAGAAACGCCGGGCTGTTTTCCATTCTAAATAAATGGTGGAAGGGAACAGACAAAAGGATTGTTCCAGAAAAACCAGAAATCAGGAGAAAAGAAAAATGAGCAATGTAAAAACAAGATTTGCACCGAGCCCGACAGGCCGGATGCATGTAGGAAATCTGCGTACTGCCCTGTATGCGTATCTGATCGCAAAACACGATGACGGAACCTTTATGCTCCGTATCGAGGATACCGACCAGGAGCGTTTCCAGGAAGGCGCACTTGATATCATCTACCGTACCTTAAAAGAGACCGGCCTGGTACACGACGAGGGACCGGACAAAGACGGCGGCTGCGGCCCGTACGTACAGAGCGAGCGTAATGCAGCAGGTCTGTACCTGAAATACGCAAAACAGCTGGTAGAGCAGGGTGACGCTTATTACTGCTTCTGTGACGCAGAGCGCCTGAGCCAGTGCAAGCGTAACGTAGGCGGAAAAGAAATCTCGATCTACGACAAACACTGCCTTGGTCTTTCCAAAGAGGAAGTAGAGGCCAATCTGGCAGCCGGCAAACCGTACGTCATCCGTTTCAATATGCCGACCGAAGGAACCACAACCTTCCACGATGAGATCTACGGAGACATCACCGTAAACAACGAGGAGCTGGAAGACCTGATCCTGATCAAATCCGACGGATATCCGACTTACAACTTCGCAAACGTCATCGACGACCATCTGATGGGTGTAACCCACGTTGTACGCGGTAATGAGTATCTGTCCTCATCCCCGAAATACAACCGTATTTACGAGGCATTCGGCTGGGAAGTTCCGGTTTACGTACACTGTCCGCTGATCACCAACGAGGAGCATCAGAAGCTGTCCAAACGCTGCGGCCATTCTTCTTATGAAGACCTGATCGATCAGGGTTTCTTAAAAGATGCCATTGTCAACTTCGTAGCCCTTCTTGGATGGAGCCCGGAAGGAAACCGCGAGATCTATTCTCTCGAGGAGCTGGTAAAAATCTTCGATTACCACCACATCAGCAAATCTCCGGCCGTTTTCGATATGACAAAACTCCGCTGGATGAACGGCGAGTACATGAAGGCAATGGACGACGAGAAGTTCTATGAGATGGCGCTTCCGTATATCCAGAAGACAGTCCACCGTCCGCTCGATTTTAAGAAAATTGCAGCCATGGTAAAAACAAGAATCGAAGTATTCCCGGATATTGCAGACCTCATCGACTTCTTCGAGGAAGTTCCGGAGTACGACGCTTCGATGTACACTCACAAAAAGATGAAGACAAACGAGGAGACCTCCCTTGCACTTCTTCAGGAAGTAAAACCGCTGCTGGCAGCGCAGGAAGATTTCAGCAATGATGCTCTCTTTGAGATGCTCAGCGCATTCGGAAAAGAAAAAGGATACAAGACCGGTTATATTATGTGGCCGATCCGTACCGCTCTTTCCGGAAAACAGATGACACCGGCCGGCGCAACGGAAATCCTTGAGGTTCTGGGAAAAGAGGAGTCTCTTGCCCGCATCGACAAAGCGATTGAGAAATTATCCAAATGATATATAATAATTCACAGAAAAAAGCGGTGATGCATACCACCGGCCCCATGATGGTCCTTGCCGGACCGGGGTCGGGGAAAACCGCAGTGATTACGGGGCGGACCTGCCAGCTTGTAACGAGCGGCATTTCCGCCTCTCGTATTCTTGTCGTAACATTTACGCGTGCGGCGGCAAAAGAGATGAAGGAGCGGTATTTGAAGGCGATGGGAAAGACGAGTACCCAGGTCACCTTTGGAACGTTCCACGGGGTATTCTACGCGATTCTGCGCCATACGTACCGCATGTCCGGCAACAATATTTTAAGCGAGGAAGAGAAAAAGCGGCTGATGCGCGAGCTGGTCAACCACTATGCCAGAGACCTGGAGGAAGAGGATCTCGAGGAAAATCTGGCGCGCGAAATCAGCACTGTGAAGAACAATCAGATCCCGCTGGAACATTACTATTCCGCCTGTATGCCGCAGGAAAAGTTCCGCGAAATCTATGAGGCGTATGAGAAATGGCGGAAGGAGAACAAAAAACTCGATTTCGACGATCTGATGGTGCAGTGCAAACGTCTCTTTCTGGAGCGGCCGGAGGTCCTTCGCGCCTGGCAGCAGAAATTTCAGTATATCCTGATTGACGAGTTTCAGGACATCAGCCCCGTGCAGTATGAGATTGTGCGGATGCTGGCGCTGCCGGAAAATAACCTCTTTATTGTCGGGGATGACGATCAGTCGATTTATCAGTTCCGCGGGGCCAAGCCGGAGATCATGCTGAATTTTCCGAAAGATTACCCGGGCGCGGCGCAGGTAGTGCTCGATAAAAATTACCGTAGTACGGAATTTATTGTGAAGCGGTCCCAATGCCTGATCCACCACAACAAAAAGCGGTATGAAAAGGCGATTTCCACCGACAACGAGAAAGGCGCTCCGGTTGCAATCCGGGGATATAAGAACCCGCGCGAGGAGATGCGTGCCGTTGCCGAGGAGCTGCGGGAGGCGGAGAAAAACGGCTGTCCATATGAAGAGATGGCGCTTTTGTTCCGCACGAATCTTGGCTGCCGGACAGCAGTAGAGGAACTGATGGAAGCACAGATCCCGTTCCAGATGCGGGATGCCCTGCCGGATCTCTATGACCACTGGATTGCGAAAGATCTGCTGACGTATCTGAATCTTGCGATGGGAAGCCGGAAGCGCGGCGAGTTTTTAAAGATTGCCAACCGCCCGAACCGTTATTTGTCGCGGGATGCCTTTGAGGAGGCGACTGTTTCGTTCGATGCACTTCTGGAATATTACGAAGAAAAAGACTGGATGTGCCAGCGGATCCGCAAACTGGAGCAGGATATCACGACACTGACGCATTTATCGCCGTTCGGCGCGGTCAATTACATCCGCTATGCGATCGGCTATGAACAGTATGTGAAGGAATATGCTGCATACCGCCATCTGAAAGAGGATGATCTGATTTCCGTTTTGGACGAGCTGCAGGAGGCGGCAAAGAGCCAGAAAAGCATCGAGGGCTGGTTTGCACATATTGAGGAATACCAGCAGAAGATGAAGGAAAAACAGAAGCAGCGCGCAGAGAGTGCGGAAGGAGTTATGGTTTCCACCCTGCACAGCGTCAAGGGACTCGAGTACGACAAGGTCTATCTTCTTGACGTCAACGAGGGCGTAATGCCGTATCAGAAAGCAGTCCTTGCGGAGGCGATCGAGGAGGAGCGGCGGATGTTCTACGTCGGAATGACGCGCGCCCGGAAAGAGCTGACGCTCTGTTATGTGGAGGAACGGTTTGAAAAGAAAGTCGAGCCGTCCCGGTTCCTGGACGAGGTGATCCAGTAAATTTGTACTGTTGTGAAAGATGTTGAAAATAAATTTACTAATTGATAAAATTTTAACAAATAATACATTGACAAAGTTTTAACAATAAAGTATAGTAATACCTGTAAGCGGGAACAATAAGATGACCGCAAAGCGAGGAGGAAAAACATTATGAAAATTTTATTTTACGATACCCAGAGCTACGACAGAGAATCTTTCGACCGAACCAAAGAGCAGTTTCCGGAAATTGAAGTGGAATATTTAAAAACCGGACTTGCTGCAAGAACCGCTTCCCTGGCAAAGGGCTACGATGCCGTGTGCGCCTTCGTAAACTCCGATGTCGGAACAAAAACCGTAGAAGCACTGCATGAGGCAGGCGTCAAGCTGATCCTGATGCGCTGCGCAGGCTTCAACAACGTAGATTTAAAGACAGCTGCAAAATACGGCATTGATGTACGCCGTGTACCGGGTTATTCCCCGGAGGCTGTAGCTGAGCATGCGATGACACTGGCCATGACGGTCAACCGCCACATGCACAAAGCATATACGAAAGTAAGAGAAAACGACTTCAGCCTGGGCGGACTGATGGGATTTAACTTCTATCAGAAGACCGCCGGAATCGTCGGAACCGGAAAAATCGGTGCGGCTATGGCAAGAATCTGCCGCGGTTTCGGCATGAAAGTCATTGCTTACGATGTATACCAGAATGAATCCTTAAAAGATTTTGTTACGTACGTAACTCTTGATGAACTGCTGGCACAGAGTGATCTGATCTCCCTGCACTGCCCGCTGATGGACAGCACATACCACATGATCAACCGCGAGAGCATCAAAAAGATGAAAGACGGCGTGATCCTGGTCAATACGTCCCGCGGAGGTCTGGTAAAGACAGACGACCTGATCGAGGGAATCCGTGCAAGAAAATTCTTCGGCGTTGGCCTTGACGTATACGAGGAGGAAACCCCGAACGTATTCGAGGACCGTTCCGATGAGATTCTGGAGCACTCCACCACAGCACGTCTCCTGTCCTTCCCGAACGTTATGATCACTTCACATCAGGGATTCTTCACCGAGGAAGCACTGCGTGCGATTGCAGAGACCACACTGCAGAATGCGCTGGATTTCGAGGCAGGAAAAGAGACCCCGAACATTGTCCGTGCATAATGGAAATCCACTAGAAAACAGTTATCTTATAAGAGAACAAGAGACAACCCATTTTCGGCGGGTTGTCTCTTTTAAATTATAAGAAAATAGTGTATGATGGTAGATAGCAGAAAAAACGGCCAGAGAAAAACACTGGCCGGATACAAAAGGAGAGCAGGATTTTATGGACTGTAAAGAAGCAGAAAAATTAATACAGCCATACGTGCAGGGAAATATGCCGGAGAAAGAGATGGAACCGTTTATTTCCCATATCCGGAAATGCCATACATGCCACGAGGAACTGGAGACATATTTTATTGTGAACCGTGCGATGGCATATTTCGAGGATGACGCGCCCGATTCCTACAATCTGACAGGACTTCTGGAACGCGATCTGGAGAAAAAAGAGGAAGAAGCGAGACACCGCCGGTACAAAGATACGTTTTTCCGGGTGCTGATGCTGATTCTCGTTCTGTTTCTGGTGCTCCTGGCTCTGCACTATTTTGAAGTGATAGAATTACCCTGGCTGAAAGGATTATTATGAGTGATAAAATCGTATTACTGGACGGACACAGTATTCTGAACCGGGCTTTTTACGGCATACCGGATCTGTCCAATGCAGAAGGACTGCACACGAACGCCGTATATGGATTCCTGAATATTCTGTTTAAAATTCTCGATGAGGAGCAGCCGCAGTATCTTGCCGTGGCGTTTGACCTCCATGCACCGACATTCCGCCACAAAATGTATGACCAGTACAAGGGAACGAGAAAGCCGATGCCGCAGGAATTGCGCGAACAGGTCCCGGTGATCCAGGAAGTGCTCGCAGCAATGGACATTGAGATTGTTACAAAAGAGGGCTATGAGGCGGATGATATCTTAGGAACGCTCGGCCGCAAATGCGAGGCGGAAGGGATGGAAGTTACGATCGTATCTGGAGACCGCGATCTGCTGCAGCTTGCAACGGACCACATTCTGATCCGGATTCCAAAGACCGTGAAGCGTGTGACGACGATCGAAAATTACCACACGGCAGAAGTGCTGGAAAAATACAGTCTTCTCCCGAAACAGATCATCGATCTGAAAGCGCTGATGGGCGATACCGCAGACAATATCCCGGGTCTGCCGGGTGTCGGCGAGAAAACCGCGACGAAAATCCTGCTGCAGTACGAGACACTGGAAAATGCGCATGCACATTTCGAGGAGATCAAACCGAACAAGGCAAAAGAGGCGATGCGTGATCATTATGATCTGGCGGAATTAAGCAAAAAACTTGCAACGATTGATACCGATGCGCCGGTGGAGCTCGACCGTGAAAAAGCGGCACTCTCGAATTTTTATACACCAAAAGCGTATGAGATGTTCAAACGTCTGGAGTTTAAAAACCTGCTGGGCCGCTTCGAGGAGACGAATGCAGAACCAGAGGATGCCGTCTTTCTGCGCACCGTAACGGATTTTTCCGAGGCGGAAGAACTCTTTGGAACCATCGCGAAGGAGGAGAAGGCAGGAGCCGCTCTTCTGACAGAAGAAACCCCGAAGGACGGACCGATGGCAGATCGGAGCCGTTCACTTGTCGGTATGGCAGTTGCGTATGGAAGCGGAGAGCCGGATGTTGTTTACTTCCCAGCAGAAGGTTTCCTGACCGGAGATTATTTAAAAGAAAAATTGACTGAGCTGCAGAAGCAGATTCCGGTTTTCTGCGTCATGGACGGAAAAGAATTTCTGAAGGATATGCCGGACGCCGATGAAGCCCATCTGTTTGATGCCGGAATTGCCGCGTATTTATTAAATCCATTGAAATCACAGTATTCGTACGATGATATCGTAAAAGAGTACGTACACCGCTATGTGCCGGCAGTGGAAGAGATCTTCGGCGGAAGCAAGATTCCGGCCGCAGGAAAGATGACGCCGGAACAGCAGGAGTCGTATGCAGGTCATCAGGCGTATGCTGTATTTGCCGCACAGGAAAACATGGAAAAGCTGCTGAAGGAGCAGGGCATGTGGGATCTGTACCGGAATGTGGAGATTCCGCTGGTGTTTACGCTCCGTCAGATGGAAGCGGATGGAATCGCCGCAGAAAAAGAAGCACTTTCCGTTTACGGAGCTGAGCTGGCGGAGCGGATCGGAGAGCTGGAGGCACAGATCTACGAGGAGGCCGGCGAGGAGTTCAACATCAATTCCCCGAAGCAGCTTGGCGTGATTCTGTTTGAAAAGCTGCAGCTTCCGGGCGGCAAAAAGACCAAGACGGGTTATTCCACTGCCGCCGATGTGCTCGAAAAGCTCGCACCGGATCACAAACTTGTTGCCGATATTCTGGAGTACCGCCAGCTTGCCAAACTGAAATCGACGTACGCCGACGGTCTGCAGGCCGTGATCGGGAAAGATGGAAGAATCCATTCGACATTTAACCAGACCATCACCGCGACCGGCCGCATCAGCAGTACCGATCCGAATCTGCAGAACATTCCGGTGCGGATGGAGCTTGGCCGTCTGATCCGGAAAGCCTTCGTGCCAAAGCCTGGCTGTGTCTTTCTGGATGCCGACTATTCCCAGATTGAGCTCCGCGTGCTGGCCCATATGTCGGGCGATGAAAACCTGATCGAGGCGTACCGCGAGGCGGAGGATATCCACCGCATGACGGCATCGAAAGTGTTCCATGTGCCGCTTGAAGAGGTAACACCGCTGCAGAGAAGAAATGCGAAGGCGGTCAACTTCGGTATCGTATACGGCATCAGTTCGTTCGGTCTGGGCCAGGATCTCGGCATCAGCCGGAAAGAGGCAGAGGCCTATATCCAGCAGTATTTCGAGACGTATCCGGGTATCCATGAGTTTTTGAACCGCTGCGTGGAGGATGCCAAAGAGAAAGGCTATTCCGTGACGATGTTCGGACGCAGACGGCCGATGCCGGAGCTGAAATCGAGCAACTTTATGCAGCGGTCATTCGGCGAGCGCGTTGCGATGAATGCGCCGATCCAGGGAACGGCGGCGGATATTATTAAAATAGCGATGATCCGCGTGGCGAAACGGCTGAAAGAGGAGCAGTTAAAGACCAGACTTCTTCTTCAGGTACACGATGAGCTGCTGCTGGAAGTGCCGGAAGACGAGCTCGAAAAGGCAGAACAGATCCTGGAAGAGGAGATGACCGGGGCAGCACATCTGGCTGTCAAACTCGAGATCGATATGCACACAGGAAACAACTGGTACGAGGCGAAATAGCGCACTCATACCAGGAGCGAAAGGATACAAAAGAATGAAAGTTTTTGGAATTACAGGCGGCGTGGGCGCCGGAAAAAGCGAAGTGCTCACGTACCTTGGACAGAATTATGATGCAACGGTGATCCAGGCGGACGAGGCAGGTTACCTTGTGATGCTGCCGGGCGGCGAATGCTATGGAGAGATTGTGAAGCTGTTCGGCAGACAGATCACCACAGAGACCGGCGAACTTGACCGGAAACGGATTGCTGAGATCGTTTTTCAGGACGAAGAAAAGTTAAAAGCCCTGAATGCGATCGTTCATCCGGCGGTAAAACGGTATATCAAAAAAGCCATTGCAGCTGCGGAAAAAGCAGGGACGGAATACGTCTTTGTGGAGGCCGCACTCTTAATCGAAGAAAAATATGATGAAATTTGTGATGAACTGTGGTATATTTATGCGGATGAAGAAGTCCGGAAGGAGCGATTGATCGAAGGACGCGGCTATTCCGAGAAGAAAGTACGCGAAATCATGGCAAATCAGCTCTCCGAGGATGAATTCAGCAGCCACTGCGATTTTGAAATCGACAACAGCGGCGATTTTGAGGAAACAAAAAAACAGTTAGACCATAGGATGAAAAAATATGAAACTTTGTAGTATTGCAAGTGGTTCGAGCGGAAACTGCATTTTCGCGGGAAGCGAGACCACAAGCCTTCTGATCGATGCGGGCATCAGCGGAAAGCGCGTGGAGGCGGGGCTGGCTGTTCTCGATCGCAGCGCGAAGGAGCTGGACGGCATTCTCGTGACACATGAGCATTCCGATCATATCCAGGGCCTTGGCGTGCTGGCGCGCCGGTATGGTATTCCGATTTACGCAACGGATGGAACAATTCAGGCGATGCAGCAGACGAAGAGCCTTGGAAAGTTCCCGGAGGGGATTTTCCACACGATTCACGCGGATGACACGTTTACGCTGGGTGATATCGCCGTACATCCGTTTACGATCTCCCACGATGCGGCAGAGCCGGTCGGCTACCGCATGGAATCCGGCGGGAAATCGATTGCGATTGCGACGGATCTTGGCGTTTACAGCGATTACACGGTTCAGAATCTGACCGGGCTGGATGCCGTTTTGTTAGAGGCAAATCACGACGAGAACATGCTTGCGGTCGGACCGTACCCGTATCCGTTAAAACAGCGGATCGCCGGGGCGAAAGGCCATTTATCAAACCTGGCGGCAGGCCATCTCCTCTGCGAGATTCTGCACGACAATCTGCAGGAAGTGCTGCTCGGCCATCTGAGCAAGGAAAATAATTATGAGGCACTGGCCTTTGAAACCGTGGCCTGCGAGGTCACAACGGGTGATAATCCGTATCACTCGGGTGATTTTCATCTCGCTGTCGCTAAAAGAAGCGAAGTATCACCGTTAATTGAGGTTTAAATATACATTTTTAGAGCTACATACCATGTTTTTCGCAAGGCCGCCATTACCGGTTTTTCCGGGGCTTTGACATAAAACCAGAAAAAGGAGAATGGAAACATGAAGAAGACAATTATCACTGTCGTAGGCAAGGACACCGTGGGCATTATCGCAAAGGTATGTAATTATCTGGCAGAGAACCAGGTAAACATCGAAGACATTTCTCAGACGATTGTGCAGGGATATTTCAACATGATGATGGTAACGGACGTCTCCAAGAGCGAGAAATCCAACGCAGAGCTTGCAAAAGATCTGGAGAAGCTTGGAAGTTCCATCGGCGTTGTCATCCGCTGCCAGCATGAAGATATTTTCAATATGATGCACCGTATCTAAAGCGAAGGAGAAAAACGACATGATAAATCTGTTTGAAGTAAAGGAAACGAACGAGATGATCGAAAAAGAGAATCTGGACGTTCGTACCATTACCCTTGGAATCAGTCTTATGGACTGTATCGACTCCAATCTTGACAAGCTGAACCGCAAAATCTACGACAAAATCACGACGACTGCCAGAAATCTGGTTTCCGTAGGTGAGGAGATCGAGGGCGAGTTCGGTATTCCGATTGTAAACAAGAGAATTTCCGTTACCCCGATTGCCTTAGTCGGCGCAGCAGCCTGCAGAACGCCGGAGGATTTCGTGACGATTGCACAGACTCTGGACCGTGCGGCAAAAGAAGTCGGCGTCAATTTCCTCGGCGGCTATTCCGCTCTGGTAAGCAAAGGTATGACGACAGCAGATGAGCTTCTGATCCGTTCTATCCCGCAGGCACTGGCTGTTACGGATTTTGTCTGCAGTTCCATCAACCTTGGCTCCACCAAAACCGGTATCAACATGGATGCTGTCAAACTGATGGGTGAGATCATTAAGAAGACGGCGGAGGCAAGCAAAGAGAACAACTGCCTTGGATGCGCAAAACTCGTTGTTTTCTGCAATGCACCGGACGACAACCCGTTCATGGCAGGCGCTTTCCACGGCGTAACCGAGGCGGATGCCATCATCAATGTCGGCGTTTCCGGTCCTGGTGTTGTCAAACATGCTCTGGAAAAAGTACGTGGCGAGAACTTTGAGGTACTCTGCGAGACGATCAAGAAGACCGCATTTAAGGTAACGCGTGTCGGCCAGCTCGTTGCACAGGAGGCTTCCAAGCGGCTGAACATTCCGTTTGGTATCATTGACCTTTCCCTGGCACCGACTCCGGCGATCGGAGATTCCGTTGCGGATATCCTTGAGGAGATCGGCCTCGAGCACGCAGGTGCACCGGGAACGACAGCGGCGCTGGCACTTCTGAACGATCAGGTGAAAAAGGGCGGTGTTATGGCATCTTCCTATGTCGGCGGTCTCTCCGGCGCATTCATCCCGGTTTCTGAGGACCAGGGTATGATCAACGCAGTCAACGACGGTGCGTTGACCATCGAGAAGCTGGAAGCTATGACTTGTGTCTGCTCTGTAGGCCTTGACATGATCGCCATCCCGGGAGACACGAAAGCATCGACCATCTCCGGAATCATCGCAGATGAGCTTGCCATCGGTATGGTCAACCAGAAAACAACGGCAGTCCGCCTGATCCCGGTCATCGGAAAAGGCGTGGGCGAGACCGTAGAATTCGGCGGCCTCCTCGGCTATGCACCGATCATGCCGGTCAACAACTTCTCCTGCGAGGCATTCGTCAACAGAACAGGAAGAATCCCGGCACCGATTCATTCGTTTAAAAACTAAAAAGACAGCTGAAAAGCCGGCAGTGATCCTGAATGGAAAGGATCGCTGCCGGCTTTTTTACCATCTGCGCAAATAAAAATAGTAATTTTAAGGAATGTATAGTATGATATATTACATACTGATAATTTTACTTGCAACCCATAAAAAGTGTAAGAAAAAATGAATTATTACGGGGAACTTCAGCGGTAGCAGCCGTTGTTCTAGCAATACCTCTGCGGATGTGGATGTGAAGGCCGCCATAGAAAACACAAAGTATTATTTGAACAAAAACGGCAAAATGCAGACTGGCTGGCAGAAGATCGGTGGAAAATGGTATTACATGGATAAGAACGGAGCGCTGCAGGAATCTAAATGGATCAGCGGAATTTATTATGTAAAAGTCGATGGGCAGTCCGTTCGTCTGATGAAAGACCGGAAAGCTTTCCTTCCTCCCGGTAAATCGCACGGATCTGGTTCATGATGAGGTACAAAACAGACTGTTTCCTCAGATCTTTCGGTATGACCTCCAGTGCCTCATGGAACTTGCGCCTGTAATGTACCCAGCACCCTGCGATCTTCAGATCTCCAAAATATGATGTTCCTCAACTTCGACTTTTCAGGCACAAAGCGGTAACATCTGGATATGGCATCTGGAAGCTGTTTTCATTCTTTTTGCCGATCTGTTTTTTCTTTTTGGCTGCTCTTATTGGACAGCACGATCTGTTCCATCATCAGCTGCATCTTATCATTGCGGGTCTGTGTCTGTTTTGTCAGTTCCTCCATCTGATCCTGAAGACAGAGAAACAGAAGAAAATATATCTGCCGAAAGTCCATTTCCGTTTTTGATACACATCACTGGAACTTTTGGCACAGTTGCTGTTCTTTTTTTGCCTTTTAACGCTAAAAGGTAATGTTTTTCTTGTGTGCAGTAAAGTGTTACAGTATAATAAAACCAGTTTTTTTGCATAAGTTTAAGCGGAGAATCCTGCCGTAGCAGGATCCTTTCTTACGGTGTTATTTCACAGACGTAACCATAATAGTTTTACTGCAGGGGGGGATAGAAAATGAAAACAAAAGAGATTCAGGAACTCTATCAAATAAAATTACATAGTATGGACACGATCCTGCATCAGATATCGCTTATGGATCAGGTGGAAAATGAGCAGGAGCTGTCAGAAATCATTCACTCTTTGTTGCAGGCGATTGGAAACTATACAGGGGCAGACCGGGTATATGTTTTTGACTGGGAAACCGATCAGAAGGACAGTCTGAGCAATACATTTGAATGGTGTGCCGATGGAGTGGCACCAGAGATAGATAACCTTCAGGCAATCCCGGTCAGTTCGATGCCGAACTGGGTGAAACGATTTGAAAACAAGGAAGTAATCGTGATTCATGATCTGGAAGCGACAAAAAATTCTGAACCGGAAGAATATGAATTGTTAAAAACACAGGAAATATGTTCCTTGATTGCGGTGCCGATTTATGCCAATCATCAGATGAATGGATTCATCGGGGTAGATAATCCTGATTTGAGGCAGAATGAGATTTCCATTACACTGCTGTCTGATGTTGGCGGACATCTTGGATGTGTGAGGGAAAATCTGAAAAGTACGGTACTGTTGAAAAAGGCTCTTGATGAGGCGACAAAGAGGTCAGAGATTATTGCCGCAATTGCTACGTTGTATGTAACAATCGTACAAGCCAATGTTAAAGAGCGGACATATGAGCTTTTGAAAGGCCATGACCTTGTGCAAAAAATCCTTGGACAAAAGGGGAAAATTGATGATGTTATGGAAAGACTTCCAACAGCATTTGCCGCCCAGGAAGAGAGAGAAAAATACCGGGAGTTTCTTGACTTTGATACATTGACAGAGAGACTTCGTAATACGAATTCTGTTTCGATTGAATTTATGGGAGTAAACGGAGAATGGCGGCTGGCCAGATTTATTGTAAAGAGCAGAGATGCACATGGAAACGCTGTGGATGTGCTTTATGTCGTACGAGATATTACGGAAGAAAAATCACGGGAACTCATGTATCAGAAACAGCTTAAGGAAAGCATGGAAGATGCTCATCGTGCGAATCTTTCAAAAACAGCCTTTCTCCAGCGT
>OGXP01000586.1_pt1 | contig 40543 bp, 58 predicted proteins | sample 1576351 | NCBI WGS metagenome assembly OGXP01 (sample SAMEA3541517, study PRJEB24748) | human gut metagenome | biome: human gut; feature: human-associated habitat; material: faeces | place: China | collected 2012
GTGGAGCACCACCTTGCCAAGGTGGGGGCCGCGGGTTCGAATCCCGTCTCGCGCTTTCAATTTTGCCCGGTTTTACCGGGCTTTTTTCGTATCGTGTTGCATTTCATGTTGCATGGCATTTTCTAAAAGCTTATACCAGCTATCCGGATTGCGCTCTTTAAGGAGTTTTATGAGCTCTTCCGGTGATAGATTTTCTTTATCATTCACAGAGGACTTCTCCGAATTTACAATGCTTTCAAAGTAGTTATCTATGGTATTGTCAACACGCACACGCTCATCAGAGAAAGTCTGTGTATAGATCCTTTTCATTACCTCATCGGTTTTCCATCCACCGCGCTCCTGAGCATATTTGTCCGGAATCCGAAGCAGAGCCATGACAGAGGCGTTGAGATGCCGAAGGTCATGGAATGTGATAGGGGATAGCCCATTATCATGCTGAAGCTTAATCCAGCGGTGATACAGCGCTCTGCCGCTCATCGGTACAAGTACATCCCCCTCTACCTGGTCGATTAGATTCTGTATGTATGGCGGGATCTGTAAGCGACGGTTACGTGTTGGGTTTTTAGCCAGTTCTTTACGTACTGGCTTATTGTTAATGTCTACAACCACCTCATGGATTGTAATGTAATTTCCTGAGATAGACTTGGATTTTGTCAGCCCACGGACCTCAGACATGGAGAAGGACAGCCAGGCAGCCAGCAATACAGGTAATTCGATATCAGTCCCCTTAATGATGTTAAGGACGGTTTTTGCTGGCGGAAGTTCCACCAGTCGGGGTGTAACAGTGGGAAGCTCTATCTGCTCAAAATCGAGGTCATGTACACCATATTTGTTCAACACAGGGCGGATCAGGCCCCACTCATTGCGTACACGCTTGGCAGATATGGGCTTTCCTTTTTTAGAGGGGCTGTTTGCTGGTCTACAAGTTTCTGCGCTCAGAGCTTCCTGAAGGATTGTTATATCAATATCTTTGATGGGAGTATCCATCAGATCAGGAAAAGCGTTCTTCTGGATGCACCGATAGTCCTGGAGCGTAGTGGGAGACCGGTTCAGGTTCTCCCTGGATTCGATATATTTGTCGATTGCCTGGGATAATGTGAGCTTTCCATAATCCTGCCGTTTCCGGATCTTGTCAGGTGTTTTGGACGCCTGAAACTGTGCTGCAGCCAGCTCGGCCCGTTTCCGGCCTGCTGGGCTGGGATCGTCATCCGTAAAAGATTCATAGATCCGTTTATTCTTCCATTTCTGGGTCTTTTCATCGTATATTCGTTCCGTGTGGCTGTAAGCCAGACAGCGCCATGAGCCAGACGGAAGTTTCTTTGCAGTTGCCATAGTATCATTCCTCCTTAAAAATGCGTATAAAAAATACACCTGTACAGGTGCGCGGAGGTATGGTACAATGTAGGTGGTTAGTCTATATTGTATTGGCCTTCGTAGCCTGTACAGAATTTATCTAAAAGCCGTTCCTGTTGGCGCAGGGGCGGTTTTTGCAATTTGACAAATAAACGGATTTGACATATAATATACTTAACAAGACAGCCGATAAGGAAGGTCAAGACTTCCCGCTCCGGCGATTAAACGTATCTAAGTAGAGCCGCTTATCTTTCCAGGGACAAAGCGGCTCTACTTATTTTTTAAATTCAGAATAGCAACAATCAATAACGCTACGGTCAGGATTATTTGAAATTCTTCGTATGTACTCATAAGCATTCCCCTTTCCGCAAGACTCGGAACGGGGTCATAGCCGCCCTATCGGCTGCCCAGGTAAGTATATTATATTGTCAAGGTGGCAAAGATACAATTGTTTTCAGGTATTGTGTTTAGAAATATTATTTCTTTTGTAACCGAGTTTTAAAATATATATTTTTACCATACTGTTGGAATATATAGCTCTCCAATTCATGAATGACAGATGGCCGTTTACCCATATCGTAATTTAATGGATCATTAAAAACAATATAAATACAGTTATTATCACTATCAAGTTCTAATAGAGTGCCTTTTAAATAACTACGCGCGCCACCTCCTTGCTTTAAGATGATATTATTCCAATCTTTTGATATTATGTAAAAGTTGGGATCTGAAGGTAATAAATTCTGCTCTTCCTTCCATGGTGGTAAAAATTTATTTAAAGAAAACATTGTTTCGGAACCACAATGTATACAGTAGCGAGCATTACCTGCAGCTAAGGCTCCACAACCATTTCCATAACTATCAATGTTTGAACAGCGATTGATCAAATCAGCTCCACAGATAGGGCAATAATCTCCGTCTAATGGAACTTCCTCATTATCACATATGGGACAACGAAGAGCTTTGCTATTTTCATTTACCTTAATTCTAGTTGGATATTTCATTTTTCCTTCTCCATATTGAAATGAACTTTTGCCACATATCGGACAAAATGAAGATTCTGTCAAATTTTTTGTGCTTTCGCAATTTGAACAGTGTTCGGCTTCAAGTTCTTTTGATAAATCCTCTGTAGCTATATCATTTAAGGATTTAATTGATATACCTTCTTTCAACTGCGAGGTATAAGATAATATGCGCAGATCCTTCATAGAGACACCATGTACAAATTGCTCAATTTCATATTTTAATGATTCCAATCGATATGATATAACAGCATCTGTAACATTATATTCTTGTACAAGTTCTTGTTTAAAACGAGAAATATCAAAATAAGTATTAAGAAGGTGGTGATTTTTTTTGATTTTTGGAAGGAGCGTTTGAAATGGAACGTTTAATTCAGCACTTCCTTCGTTAGCCTGCCACTCTAAATATTTGTTTTGGCTTGGCAAAGCTGTTTCAAAACAATTAAAGGATTTACAATTGATGTTTCTATGAAACGCCAAGTGTATAGCCTCATGAGAACAATCTATTTTTTGTTCAATTTTATTTCGATGTGAATTTAAAAGTATAATATCTGGCTTAGAGCTATCACCAAGGCAAGCCATTCCTCGTAGACCTGAACTTTCAAAGGGAACTTCTCCTACTTGTATTCCACGAGAACGACAAAGACTTATTATATCAAGGTTGTATTCATTTTTATCTAGTCCCCAATTTTGCTTTAGCTTTGCTATCAATTTATAAAGATCAGCTTTTCTTATATAGTTCATAGCATTCCTTTATTTCCAAATAATGTATTGAAAAATTATTCTCCCCTAAGTTTCTTAATCATATCAATGGCAAGTTTAATATCATTAGGGTTGATACCATTTTTTTCTGCTTCCTTTGCAAAGCTGAAATATACATTATTCAGCTGTTCCGGTTCTCTCCCTAAAAGATAGTCTACAGATACGCCAAGCTCGTCAGCCACTTTCTGCAATTTTTCAGCGGTTGGTGATGCTTTATCCCATCTAACGATTGTGCCATTCCCAAAACCTAATTTAGCTTCAAGATTGGGCAAACTCATTCCTTGTTCTTTTGCTAGTTCTCGAATTTTATCGCGTAAATTCATAGTTCCTCCTCAAAAAACAAACATGATTAAAATCGCAAAAAGGTATTGACAACTAGCTTAAAATCATTTAATATAAGGTCATGACAAGATTATAAGCTAGTAAATCATAATAACACAATTTACGTAGTGGTTAATATGAAAATTATCTATTGAAATATCACAATACTATAATAGATTATATTCTAGCATTTGTCAACGGTTTAATAAGATTTTTTATAAAGCAGGAGGTGAAAAAATGTTATATGACCGCGTGAAACAGCTCTGCTCGAATGAAGGTATTACAATCACGGAATTAGAGCGTACTCTAAAATTTGGTAATGGAACTATTCATAACTGGAATAAGTCAGAACCGTCGGTCGCAAAAGCGATGGCGGTGGCGCAATATTTCGGTGTTGGTCTGGACGCTCTTGTTTCTAATACAAAGCTTCCGTCAAAGGAATCCAGAGAAATATTTGCTCGTTTTGACGGGTACACCGAAGACCAGAAGAACCTTATTAAATGTTATATGTCATTGATTGAGACGGGAAAGGTAAGATAATGAACTATTTAATCAGAATCAACTACGATACCGAGTAGCCCATGGTATCAGCGAGAGATTTGCATGAGGGACTGGAAATCGGAACAAGGTTCAATGATTGGTTTCCGAGAATGATGGAGTATGGATTTTCAGAAGGAAAGGATTTTTGCTCAAAAATGAGTAAAACCTCTGAAAGCGGTGGAAGGCCATCTGTTGACTATCAGATTTCCGTAGACATGGCAAAGCAGATTTGCATGATACAGCGATCAGAGAAAGGCCGACAGTATCGCCAGTATTTTCTTGACCTTGAAAAAGCGTGGAATACACCAGAGCAGATTATGGCAAGAGCATTGAGGTTTGCCCAGCAATCTATGGATAATCTGAAAGAGCATTGCCAGTTCTTAGGTGTTCAGGTTGTAGAGCAGCAGAAAGTTATTGAGGAGCTTCAACCAAAAGCCTCCTATTATGACATGATACTCCAGTGTAAGGATTTGATTGCAACCACAGTTATTGCAAAAGATTACGGAATGTCGGCCAAGAAATTCAATGTAATGCTTCACGATATGGGGATTCAGTTCAAACAGGGTGATACCTGGGTATTATATGCGAAGTATCAAGGTAATGGGTATTTGAAAGCTAAAACGTGTAATTATGCAGATACGGAAGGCGTTCAACATTCTCGCGAACATTCTTACTGGACTCAGAAAGGGAGATTATTTTTATATGATTTTTTGAAACAGCAAGGAGTTTTGCCGGTAGTAGATATGCAGCCATACAAAGCACAGAGGAGTATTTCGCAAAGAGTTTAGAAGAAGGAGGGTACATAACATGCACGAGTTAATGATTTTTAACAATGAGGAGTTCGGCCAGATCAGAACGGTCGAGATTGATGGAGAAATTTATTTTGTCGGTAAGGATGTAACAGAGATTTTGGGCTACTCAAATCCACGTAAAGCGATTATTGACCATGTAGATGAAGAGGACAAAACGGATGGGGTAACGATTCGTGACTCCATCGGAAGAGAACAAAATCCTGTATGTATCAACGAATCAGGTCTTTACAGCCTCATTCTTTCCAGTAAGATGCCAAATGCTAAGAAATTCAAGCGTTGGGTAACTTCCGAGGTTCTTCCAACGCTCCGCAAGACAGGCTCCTATGAGATGCCTAATATGTCCACTGAAATGAAAGCCATCCTGATGATCGATCAGAAGCAGGTGAAGATGGAACAGCGCATGGACAGACTGGAATATGACATTCCTCTGTACGGCTCCGAAGCGGATGAGCTGTCCAGTCATGTAAAACGCAAAGGCGTGTCCTTATTAGGGGGAAAGCAGTCGGAAGCTTATAAGGATACAGAAATCCGCTCCAAGGTGTATCGAGATATTTACGATCAGGTTAAGAGAGAGTTCGGTATCTATGATGACAGCGGTCGGCCCCAGTCATACAAAGCGCTGAAACGGAAGTACATAGCAGACGCCCATGAGCTGATTGACTGCTATGAGGTTCCCACTTATTTAGAGGAACTGATTAACGAAGCGAATTCTCAGATGAATTTAGGGATAGCGTAAGGTAGAGGAACTACTAAGGGAGACTGAGGATGGGAGGTGAGAATATAATGTCCTACAATTGGGAAGAAGAACATGAGCGAGCACAAAAACGAATCGAAGAACAGAATAGGAAAATAACGCATATGTTGTGGACAATTTTCCTGAGTATGATTACTTCCATTGTAGTTACCCTTTTATATAAAGGGTGATGACTGTAGTTATTACAGAAACCACAATAGGGACAACCACAGATTTGAAAAGGAAGCTTACCATTTTTTCAAATGTAAAGTACCAATAATGCAACCCCTTATATGTCAGGCACATATTTTGGTAATCAGCACCGTAAGTCGGCAGGAATTTAATATATTTTTTTGATTCTAAGTCATTTACCATTCCAGATATTTGACCTGAAAAAATTCGTGCATTAATGTTTTTATCTGTGTCATATAGGGAGAAACACTGATTATCAGGATCGTAGAAAAAAGTCTGCTCTGTTCGATCAGTTAAGATAGCTATAGTTTTTAATAATTGCTTTTGTTTGTAAGTCATATTTACCTCTTTTGTGTTTTTTAAAATTAAAATTATAAACAAAGTATAGGGCAGAAAAGAGGAAATGGCAAGGAAGTTTAAAGATTAAGAGAGGAGGTATCACCCATGACAGCAAGGGAGTACATGGCCTATAGCAGGCAGCGGAGTGATAACATTAAGGCTATTATCGCAGAGCATAAGCAGCGTAAGGGCATGACCGATGCGATGGTAGCCAAGGCGGCAGGCATCAATCCGGGGACATTCGTCCAACGAAAACGGAATCCCGGAACGTTCCGGCTGAATGATCTCTGGGCGATCTGCAACGTACTGGACGTGCCGCAGGAGCAGAGAAATACGATTTTATAGGAGGGAATCATGCAACCAGAAGCAATTAAATATGAGGCCCCAGTGGAGGGCGTTGTAGTAACCTGGAAGGAAGAGGAGCAGATCCTCAAGCTGGGCCGGATCGCCGGGGAGCAGCTCAGACAGAGCCATAAGGATGTGCGGCTGTTTGGCAGATTATCTACCGTGATGGCGTTCCTCTTGGGGATCGAGACGGTGCTGCTGTTGGTGGCTACCGGAATAATAGCGCTGTGAGAGGAGGTGAGAAAAGGATGGTTAGAGGAGCAAAGACAATAGCGGAATTTAAGATCCGTAAACATCTGGAAAAACTGGAAGAGAGAGGCCTTGTGATGGACAATATATCATTTGAGATGAAGAGCCAGTATGAAGCAGAGCTGACAGATGTGAATGAAGACAAACTGAGATTGATCTACGATCAGGAAACACGGACGGTTATAGAAATATGAGGGAGAGGAAAAGAATAAAAAAGGACCTGCACAGCGGCAACTGTGGTAGGTCCAGAAAATAAAAAACAACACTCTCTATTATGAGGGAGAACTGAGGGAAAATCAAGATGGCAAATCGAAAAAATGATGTTTTTTGTGCGGACAACCAGTATGAAGAGGCCCTGATGCTCATGGGACGGGTCAATGCGCTGGCTGGAATCATTAAGGCAAGCAGGTATACGATGATCGAATGTGAGACTGTGGCGGCAGTATTGGGGTTCGATTTGGGTGCTGAATGTGACGAGAAGAAGGAGAAAGAATGTACTACAAAGGAATAGGCCCTGAGGCTGGGACGATCGTGGAGGAAGATCAGGCATATCAGTATGCTTTAGAACGCTGCTTGCACGGGACGTTGGAAGAACAGAAAGAATTTAAGGAAGCGCTTGTGGAGTGGTATTATTCCGGGAACTGGGATGAAATAGAGGAGGAAATGTGATGGAAAATGTAATGAACATCTATGAAGGCGTGGAAAACAGACAGGTGGCTGGCAGAGGCGTGGGTACCGAGATGATGGTTTCCCGTCAGGCGCAGGAAGTACAGGCGGCTATGGTGATCGCCAAAAAGTTCCCCCGTAACGAGGTCGAGAGCTTCAACCGTATCATGCAGGCCTGCAAGCGCAGGAGTCTTGCAGAACAGGCTATGTATGAGTACCCCAGAGGTACTACAAAGGTAACCGGGCCGTCCATCCGTCTGGCAGAGGCCATGGCGCAGAACTGGGGCAACATCGATTTCGGCATCACGGAGCTGGAGCAGAGAAGCGGAGAAAGCCAGGTCATGGCGTATGCCTGGGATCTGGAGACCAATACCCGCCAGACCAAGATCTTTGCGGTGCCCCATGTGCGCAGCACAAAGCAGGGAAATAAGGCGCTGACAGATCCGAGGGATATCTATGAGATGATCGCCAACCAGGGCGCAAGGCGGCTCCGTGCGTGTATCCTGGGCGTGATCCCCGGAGACGTGATCGATGCAGCCATCGCCCAGTGTGAGGCAACGCTGACAGACAGTAATGGAGGTGTTCCGCTGGAAGACCTGATCCGTTCATCAACTGCTACTCTTCAGGAAAAGTACGGGATAACCATTCCGATGATCGAGGCTTATATAGGCTGCAATGTCAAGAGTTTTACCATGAATGACCTGATGCGTCTGAAGCGGGTGTACAAGTCCCTGGAGGACGGCATGGCAAAGCGGGAGGATTATTTTGACCTGGCAGACCATTCCCAGGATGCAGTATCAGAGGTCAATAACCCGTTTGAGAAGGATCCAGGAAAGCTTTCCGGGAAGAAAAAAGCCGAAAAAGCGAAAGAAGCTGAAAAGCCGCAGGCAGAAGCCGGAACCCAGCCGCCGGATGAAATCCCGGAGACCCCGTTCCGGTAGAAGGAGTGAGTGATGGTACTTACAGAGCATAATTATTACGGGAAAGAAGCAAATGAGTGCTTCTTCTCCGTTTCCCAGTACAAGGATTTTATGAAGTGCGAGGCCATGGCCATGGCAAAGATCCACGGGGAATATGAGAGACCTGTTACAAGGGCCCTTCTGGTCGGCTCTTTTGTGGATTCCTATTTTGAGGGGACGCTGCCGGAGTTTATGAAAGAGAATCCCGGAATATACACCCGTAAGAATGAGCTTAAAAGCGAGTTCAGAAAAGCCAATGAGATCATTGGACGGGTGAAGTCAGATCCTTTGTTTATGCAGTTCATGGGAGGGGAAAAGCAGGCCATTATGACCTTTGACCTGTTTGGGGTTCCATGGAAGATCAAGATGGACAGCTATCTGCCGGGGGTCTGCATCACAGACCTTAAGGTAGTGGCAAATTTCAAAAGCCTCCCCCTCTGGCGGTATGACCTGCAGGGGGCTGTCTATCAGGCCGGCGTGCTTGCTGTGACGGATGAGTTGCTTCCGTTTTATCTGGCGGCGGCAACCAAGGAGCGTGTGGTTGATCTGGATATATTCCAGATCCCGCAGACCACCTTAAACCTCGCGCTGGATGAGATCCAGTATAATATAGACCATTTTGCGGAGGTTAAGGCCGGTCTGGTCCCGCCGAAATACTGTGGGAAATGTGATTACTGCAAATCCATAAAAGCGGCTGCCATCCGCAGTTATAATGAACTTTTGGACGTATAAGGAGCATGAACATGAAACTGGTAAAAATATTGACAGACCGCGTGCAGATCCGGACGAACCTGGCGGAATTTAAGGATATCCGGATCAATGACCTGATGAAAGTGTCGGACGGAAGGGCTTCCCTTGTGACAATGGTTACAGGGCTTACAGACACGGACGGAGAGGAACGCATCGGGGAAGAGGATTTCCTGGCAGAGATTACAGGTGTAAAGAGTATTGATTGCACGATCATCGGAAGCCTTAAGGACGGGAGATTTTTAAAAGCTATCGACACATACCCAACCACCTGTGTGAAGATTGAGCAGATCGGGGCGGATGAGTTCGAGCGGATGATCGCAGGCCCGGAAGGTTCTGGGTTCCGGATCGGGGAGTATGCATCCTATGGCTGCGGGGCCTGGGTGGATGGAAATAAGTTTTTCCAGCGCCACGCCTGCATTGTAGGAAACACCGGCTCCGGCAAATCGGAGACCGTGGCAAAGATCCTGGAAGAGACGGCAAAGCTTCCGGGGGCTAATGTGATCGTATTTGATATCCATGGGGAGTACAGCAGCCTTTCTTATGCATCCAATATCCGGATTGGTGAAGAGTTCCACTTCCCGGTATGGATGTTTGGTTTTCAGGATATTGTGGCGAATATTCTTAAGATCCGGGAAGAATCCGCCACCACAGTCATGACAGCGCTCAGGAAAGCCTACTATGCGGTATGCCCGGACGGGAAAGAGAATAAGCCGGTGTATTTCAGCTACAGGGCGCTGATCCAGAAAATGGAGGAGATGGATAACCAGGTGACAGAAACCAGGGAGTATTACAAGACTGGGGACAAGGCAGGGATGCCAAAAACAGTTAAGGGAGAGTACAATGGCAAGCTTACAGGCGCGGTGAACCTTCTGAGGGACCGTATGCTGGACAGCCGTTATGGTTTCCTCTTCCACGGGGAGCCGCAGTCCTACCTGTACGATCTGGCGGAGGCACTTTTAGGAGGGGACAAGCCTGTAAAGAACATAGATCTTTCCGCCGTTCCCCATGATGTGGCGCTGACAATCATCGGGGTGCTGACAAGGCTGGTTTTCGATCTGCAGCGTCAGCAGGATATGGACCATATCCGCCCGGTGACGATTGTATGTGATGAGGCACATGTATATATCCCTGATAATTTCCAGCTGACGGCTAGCCAGCGCCGTATGGTAGAGGTGTTCGAGGATATCGCCAAGGAAGGCCGTAAGTTCGGGATCACGCTTTTCCCGGCGACCCAGAGGCCTTCGGAGCTTAACCGTACCATCGTGGCTCAGTGTGCCAACATGATTATCGGCAAGCTTAATAATGACAATGACAAGCAGCTCATTAAGGGAATGCTTCCGGATGGGGATGACCAGACCATAGATTCGGTTACGATGTTCAACCCAGGTGAGGTTCTGATCGTTGGGGATGCGGTGCCGATCCCGCTTAAGATTAAGGTGGAGCTTGCAAAGGAGCGCCCGGTATCTCGGACGGTCGATTTCTGGAATGAATGGAGTCGGGGCTGTGATACAGATGTAGCAGAATTGGTAGACAGATATCTGTGAAAGGAGGTGGTCCCTCCGGAAATAAAATATAGTTACATACCTTTTGGTGGGATTTGATATGTCACGGTATTAAATGACCAGAGGTGTTGGCCGGGGGCGGCTGGGTTTGTACCTTTTGACCGCCGCCCTTTTTTGAAGGAGTATCATGGGAAAATCACAGAGAGAAAAAGGCAAGCGCGGGGAACGCGAGTTAGCAGGGCTTTTGAGGGAGTACGGTTATGACTGCCGTAGGGGGCAGCAGTACTGCGGGGCCTCCGGTGATGCGGACGTGGTAGGGCTCCCGGGCATCCATATAGAGTGCAAGCGGGTGGAGCGCCTGAATCTTTTAGATGCAGTATCACAGGCGGTAAGGGATGCCGCAAAAGGGCTTCTTCCGGCAGTATTCCACAGGAGAGACCGGTGCGAATGGCTGGTGACGATGCGGCTGGAAGACTGGATCCGGATATACAAAGAGTGGGAAGCAGACAGGGAGATGGATAGTAGGTGAAGACATGAATTACATAGCCATAATCAATTCTTTCTGGGATTCGGCCACGACAAATCCGTTGTCTACAGGGCAGGTGTCGTTATATTTTGCGTTATTGCATGTATGCAACAGAAGCAACTGGACAGAGTGGTTTCAAGCGCCGAATCAAGTGCTTTCAGTACTGACGGGAATGAGCAGGTCAGGAATACTGAAAGCGAGAAATGAATTAAAACAAAGAGGGCTGATTGATTTCCGGGAAAGGGGAACCAAGACGACAGTGTACTGTATCACTATAGCAAATAGTAAGCAAGCTGGTGTGCAAAACAGTAATCAAAACAGTATGCAAGATGGTGTGCAAAACAGTAGCACATTATATAAACATAAACAAAAACAAAACAATAAGAAAGATACTAACGTATCAAAAGAACCCGCCGCCCCGTCAAAGGTGAAACACAAGCATGGTGAATACGGTCATGTCCTGTTGACGGACCAGGAGCTTGAAAAACTGACCAGCGAGTATGGAACTTCCCTGACCACAGATGCTGTCCGGTACCTGGATGAGTATGTGGAAATGAAGGGGTACAAACACAAGAGCAGTTACCTGGCTATTAGGAAGTGGGTCATTGACGCCGCAAAACGGGAGAGGAGGGAAAAAGGTGGATGCCTTGGAGAAGATGATAAGCCGGATAAGAACAGAGAGGCAGGAAACTATCTTGAAAATGCCGGGGAAGATTTCACAGGGTTCTGAATGCTCTGAATGTCATGGGACTGGCTGGGTGTACTGGCGCGATGCGGAAGGCATAGAGTATGGACGCCGGTGTGAGTGCGGTCTGGTAGAACGCCAGATCATGGAGCGCAAGCTGTCTTTTGCTAATCTTCCAGAGGCTTTCGCAAACATGGAACTCAATACATTCTGTCTGGACGTGTACCGGAAAGAGGACAGCAGGAAAACGATAAGGCAGGCGTGTTCTGCGATTAAATATTATCTGGATAACCTGGAGGATATGAAAGCTGCCGGAATGGGGCTGTACCTGTACTCTGATACAAAAGGATCAGGAAAAACAAGGATGGCTGCCAGTATTGCCAACGAACTGATACGCAGGTACCGGATGCAGGTCAGGTTCTCCGGATCCATGCGGATTGTCCAGGAGATCAAGGCCACCTGGGATGACCGGGACCAAAAGGAAAGTGATCTTCTGGACGCGCTGGCAACGGTGGAAGTGCTGGTGATCGATGATTTCGGGACAGAGCTGCCGAAGGAATGGATTGGAGAACGGTTTTACGCCATTATCAACGGGCGGTATCAGGATAAGCTGCCGACGATTTTTACCAGCAATTCCAATCTGGAGGATTTGCGGTACGATGAGCGGATTATAAACCGGATAAAAGAACGCACCTATCAAATCCCATTTCCGGAAGAATCAATCCGAGATGTAATTGCAGCAGAAAACCGGAAGGCTTTGATTTCCGGGATACAGAAAATGAGAAGATAAAGCTGAGGAGGTGCAATGATGAGAGAATGTTGTGGAACTTATAGATGGCATATCCATTATGGGTGTGTGCCGGGAAGAAGGAGGGATAGCCATGGAGAGATTAACACATCCCCGCAATAGCGGGATTAAAACGGGATACTGGAGCCCCAATAAGAAAGATGAGCTGGTTGAGCGGTTGGTAGCGTATGAGGATACCGGTCTGACACCGGAAGAAATCGAACGGCTTAAGGAGCAGCACCGCTGGATTCCGGTGGAGGAGAGACTGCCGGAAGAGGATGATAGAGTAATTCTGTGCACAATACATGGAATTGTGAAAGAAGGAACCTATACAGAAAGATACGGTTACGCAATGCGAAAAGGATTTTTTACAGAAACCTGCTTTGAAGAGTTATGTGATGTGACCGCTTGGATGCCGCTGCCGGAGCCGTATCAGAAGGAGGAGAGAGAATGAGAGCGTATCAGTGCAGTAGATGTGATAAGCTGCTTGATCTGGATGATTACTGCACCTGTTCGGTTTTGGGAGATATGAGGCCGGGTCACAGATGGAAAGGGGCGGCAAAAATATGCCGGGAATCCTTTGAACAGCTTCCAGAAAAGCAGATATGGCATGAAAAATTTAGTTGGGAAGATTAAGACGTTAGTTGTAGTAAACAGTTGTGGTATTAAACAAGTAGTTGTTGTATCGAGTTAAATTAAGATTTTAAGAAAGGAGACCGGAGCCGCGCGCAAAAGGATATCCTGGCTCCTTTTGAGAAAAATGAGAATTTTAGTAGCGTGCGAAGAAAGTCAGGCTGTAACAATGGAGCTTAGAAAGTTGGGCCATGAAGCATATAGTTGCGACATAGACCCCTGTTCTGGCGGGCATCCAGAGTGGCATTTACAGGTGGATGCCTTGGAGTTGCTAAAAATGCAGTGGGATATGATTATCGCTTTTCCGCCGTGTACATATTTAAGCAATGCAGGGGCTTGCCGCTTATATCCTAAGAAGGGACAGCTTGACCAAGAACGATATAAAAAGGGGCTGGCGGCAAAAGAATTTTTTTTACGCTTCTTGAATGCTGACTGTCCGAAGATAGCTGTGGAAAATCCAGTGTCAAGTACAGTATTCCGTATGCCTCCACATAGTCAGGAAATTCAACCTTGGCAGTTCGGACATCCTTACACAAAGAAAACGAGGTTGTGGTTACGGGGGCTTCCGCCGTTAAAGCCAACAGATATTGTAACTCCGATGGGACCATATGTGCCGGCAGGAACTGGCAGAAAAGACAGGAGCAAATACGGGGCAGCAAAACGCGGAAAGGATGCTAAAAACAGAGCAAAGACGTTTCAGGGGATAGCTCATGCAATGGCAGAGCAATGGGCTGGACAGAGCGTAAATTAAAATTTTGAAGATGCGAAAGGGGTATTATGATGGGAGCTTTAGCCAGATTATCAAAAAGATGTAGAGAGTGCCCATTTAAAGGAGAATGTAGCAAGAAAAGAATGGAATCAGAAGGATATTTACCCGATCCCATGTTGGTTTCGGCATCTATGCCGTCAACCTCTGAAGTGCCGATGCCGGTGGCAGTAAAACACGATTACCGGGAGGTAAAAGTGGCAGAAGAAATGACAATTACAATCGACCTAGAGGAACTAAAAGAACAAATGCGGCGGGATTTCTATAAGTCTGTTGGGCTAGGATTGCACTTTGGGGCATAGGAGGTAGAAATGCCCGATGCCGGATTGGTTGCTGCAATCAGTAGACGGAGTGTACATTGAGAGCAAATTAAGGTTTAGGAGATCAGCTATGAATTTTATCAAAAAGTTGTTTTGCAAGCATAAAAACAGTGAAGTTATTTGTTGGCATTGGACACATGGGCCAAATGGTAATGATATCAGATATTTAGAAATCCAGAGGAAATGTTCAGACTGTGGGAGATTTTTCTTTTCGTACATAGAAAATCGGAATGATTGTGAAAAATTTGTTTCAAAATATCCAGATAAACAGTGGTCAAATAAATGCAAACCAGTTTTGTAAAACTGACATTAATTAAAAAGTGTGTATATATACACGGAAAGGGGCAGAGGGATGGCAAGACCAAAGAAAGAAACCGATCAGAAGTACATCCGGCAGAATATAAGCATGGACCCGGAGCAGCTCAAACAGGTAATCGCCTTCTGCCAGAAGGAGGACAGGGCGATTAGCTGGGTGATCCGGCAGGCCCTGGACAAGTATCTTGACGATAATGTTGCGTAAGATTACATAACGTTACACAACGATACTGACATTTTGGAGGATAAGATGTTGACACATTTAAGTTTATTCTCCGGCATTGGGGGACTGGATCTGGCGGCAGAATGGGCTGGAATACAGACGGTGGGACAGTGTGAATGGGCGGATTTTCCTACAAAGGTACTTGAAAAGCACTGGCCCGATATCCCACGCTGGAGAGATATAAGGACATTAACGGGAGAAAGTTTCTATGAACGAACAGGATTACATACAGTTGACATTATTTCAGGAGGATTCCCCTGCCAGCCATTCTCTGTTGCCGGGAAGCGGCAGGGCAAGGAGGATGACCGCTATCTCTGGCCGGAAATGCTTAGAGTTATCGAAGAACTCAGGCCCTCTTGGGTTATTGGAGAAAATGTTGCTGGAATCATTAGAATGGCACTCGACGATGTGCTTTCTGACTTGGAAAACCAAGGTTACGCCACAAGGACGTTTGTATTACCAGCTGCAGGTGTTGGAGCCATGCACAGGCGATATCGGACAGCGATTGTTGCCCACACTGACTGCATCGGAGTGGAGAGGAACGGCAAAAAACAGATATTGGGGGAGTCACACATATCGGTCAGACAAATTAGCGAGCCGTTTCAGGACGCAGAGCGAAGATATGACACATATCAATCCAGATTATGCCGAAGTTTATATGGGCTTCCCAATGGGGTGGACCGTGTTAGATCATTGGGAAATGCAGTAGTACCACAGCAGTTCTATCCAATATTTCAGGCAATAGCAAACATAGGACGATATTAAGGTTTGGAGGAAAATATGGAACCGAAAGAGGCAATAGATATTATAAATCGTATGTTTAAGGGAGTGCCTACGGAAGAACAACTTGCTGCACTCGATATGGCGTATGATGCTCTTGAAAAGCAGCAACCTGTATCGCGGGTAATTATCGAAGGAAAATATTTTTGCCCAAAATGTAAGAACTTGATGAAATATCCGGGATACTGTGATTGCGGACAAAGGGTTTATTAAGGTTTGACGGAGGTCAAGTGATGAAACAGTATAAATGCAAGAAGTCATTTTGCGTTGACAAATACGATGATGATGGATTCTTGATTGAAAACAGTAGCGTTGTAATTGACAAAGGGAAAATCTATGAGCTTGATGATGGCAACCACACAATTATTGGAGGAGAGATTCATCTTGATTCTGATGAGGATGGATCATGGTTGGAAATTACAAAAGAACACTTAGAAGAATATTTTGAGGAAGTAAACTGACATTTAACGGAGGAAGCACAATGTACAAGAATCATGAAGGATATCCGGATCCGGCCGCAGGAGCTGCGATCCGGGAAGCGGACAGGCCGCCAGAAGATTACCGCAAGGCTGTCCGCATGATGCTCTTTACCGCTAAGTGTATGGGCTACCATGTGGAGGATACGATCAGGTTAAGAGACGAGAAAACAGGGAGGTTGTGGCCGTGAATGTACTTAAGAGCGTAGTGATTATCCTGTGGGCCATAACAGGGACGGTCAATCTGATACGGCATAACATTGATCGTTGGGATTACCTTATGGTCTGGGTCTCCCTGATGGCGGTGCTGATGATCTGGAGGTGATGTTATGCCGGGGCCAGTATATTATGACCTGTATGATTGCGGGAAGCTTGTAGGGCGGTACAGTGGCATTGAGCTGCAAAAGAGATTTGGCTGGAAGTGCAGGCCTCAGGTCGATAAGTACAGCGACATGGGAATCCTGTACCAAAAGAGGTACCTGATTGTCCGAGTGGATATGGAAACCTGGGCGGCTGAGTGGGATGAGGCCAGACAGAGGATTTTGAGGGCGAGGAGGTGATACCGTTGGACAAGCAGATTTTGGAGCAGTACATAGATGCCTGCGAGCTGATTAAGGATACCCAGGCGGAGATACGGAAGCTGAGGAAGCGCCGCAGCCAGATGCAGAAGGACAGTGTTAAGGGCTCTGCGCATGAGTTCCCTTACACGTTACAGACCTATCATCTGGAGGGGATCGGGTATGCAGCTGTTAAGAATCCGGATGAGTTGGACCGTATGGAAGTGCTGCTGGAGGAGCGGATCCGGAACGCAGAGAAGATCAAGCGTCAGGTGGAAGCATGGCTCAATACAGTTTCGCCCAGGATGCAGCGGATTATCAGGTACAGAGTGTTCGAGGATATGACTTGGGAACAGGTTGCAATGCGAATGGGAAGAAGGGCAACGGGAGAGAGCGTTAAAAAAGAATTTCAGAGATTTTTGGAAGTGGCTTAAAATTTGTCCCATTTGTCCTGAATGTCCCACTTCAAAATGTTATAGTGTACCATGAAGCCAAAGGCATACAGCCGGCGGCTTTCATACTTACCGAAATGTCGGCCGCCAGGTGTTACAGCCGGGTGGCCGGTTCGTCTGGCTCTGGTTCCATCCCAGGGCTGGACGCCCCCTTCTCCGGATCCTTAGCTCAGTGGTAGAGCAGTTGGCTTGTAAACCACATCGTCCCAGGTTCGATTCCTGGAGGATCCAGTGGTTTTCTTTTTTACACATAATTTTCCTTCTCGGGAAAGGCTCCTGCTTTGAGGCGGGGGCTTTTCTTTTGTCGGATTTTGGTGTATAATAGAAGAAAAAAGGGGGGATCATATGGAGAAGATATGTAATATTCGAAAATATGTTAAGGCTAATAAAAAACTTGGTTTTGAAGGGTACCAGAGCATAAAAAGTTATCTTAAAGGGTTCAGTACAGAGGAATTGGAGTATATTGAAACCTCATTTATTGTTGCCAAGGAAAGTAATGAGCGATTGATGCAATTTAGAGATGTAGTACCAACATCAATAGCTATGTATGCACTAATTGTTACCTTAGTGCCAGATTTGTATAAGCAAAATCATCGTTTTTTCAATGTTACATTGGCAATTTTGCTGATTATAGGCATTATTACAATTTTGATATATTTATTTCTCAACAGTTATCCGTCAAGGGAGATTGATACATATAGAACAGGGTTGGAAATAATCAGAAAAATTAAAGAGGAAAGAAATAGTTTAAATAGATTTTGAAAGAAGGGATGGCTCTGGCTATCTCTTTTCTTTTACCAAAAACAAACACGAATGAGAGGTGGTGAGGCTTGGCAAGGGCACCAGATGAACGTCAGGAGCAGGCAAAGGAGCTGTTCCTGCAAGGTATGAAACTGATTGATATTTCCAAGGCTTTGGGGGTTCCTGTGGGGACGATCCGGAGCTGGAAGAAGCGATATAACTGGGACAAGAAATCCAATGCAACGTTGCATAAGCGCAAACGCAACGTTGCGAAAGCAAAAGGCGGTCAACCAGGAAACCAAAACGCTATTGGAAACCATGGCGGCGCTGCCCCGGAAGGAAATAAAAACGCAGTTACGACAGGAGAGTTCGAAACTCTCCTTTTTGATTGCCTGGAACCGGAAGAAAAGCAGCTAGCCGCAGCGGTTCCAAATGACAAGGAGCGGCTTCTCTTCCAGGAAATCCAGCTGCTGACTGTCAGGGAGCGCCGGATGCTGAAGCGGATTGAGAACCTGCGGCGGGCAGATTTCACCACCGTCAAAAGAAAAAAGGGAACTGAAAAGGATAAGTGGCCGGATCTGGATGAGAAACACGCAACACTAGGCCAGATCCAGAATATAGAGGACGCCCTGACCCGTGTTCAGGCCCGTAAGCAGGCTGCCATTGATTCCCTGCATCGCTATGGTGTAGATGATGCCCGTCTTGAGATTGAGCTCATGAAACTGGATATGGCAGCACTGAAGCTGGGAGGACAGGAAACGGAAGTAGAAGAAGATGGATTCCTGGAAGCACTGAATGCAGAAACCAGAGAATTGTGGGGGAATACGGATGACGATTAAAGAGCGGATCAGTCAGACAAAGCAGAAGATTGAAAAGCTGAAAAGCCAGCGCAATGTCCTGACAAAGGTTCAGATTTTCAAGTTTCAGCCCTTTTCCCGTAAACAGAAGCAGATCTTGACATGGTGGGTGCCTGACAGCCCTGTAAAGGATTATGACGGCATTATAGCAGATGGGGCCATCCGATCCGGTAAGACCGTCTGTATGTCCCTGTCTTTTGTGATGTGGGCTATGAGCACCTTTGCGGGACAAAACTTTGCCATGTGCGGCAAGACGATCGGGTCCTTCCGGCGTAACGTCTTATTTTGGCTTAAGCTGATGCTTAAAAGCCGCGGTTATCGTGTGGTAGACCACCGTGCCGACAACATGGTGGAGATCAGCAGGGGACAGGTCACGAATTACTTCTACATCTTCGGCGGTAAGGATGAGCGCAGTCAGGATCTGATTCAGGGCATTACCCTGGCGGGCCTGTTCTGTGATGAGGTGGCGCTGATGCCTGAGAGCTTCGTCAACCAGGCAACTGGTCGCTGCTCCGTGACGGGATCAAAGTACTGGTTCAACTGTAACCCGGACGGCCCCTATCACTGGTTTAAGGTAAACTGGATTGATAAGGCCATCGGCTACCTGGGAAAGAAAAAGGTCGCCAAGATCCGTGAGGAAGCAAAGGCCACAGGGAAGGAACCGGATCTTAAGAAGCTGCTGTATGTCCACTTCACTATGGACGACAACCTGAGTTTATCGGAAGAAATCAAAGCCAGGTACCGGAGTATGTATACCGGCGTATTCTTTAAGCGGTATATCATGGGGCTCTGGGCGATGGCAGAGGGCGTTATCTATGATATGTTTGATCCGGATAAGCACACCCGGAAAATACGGGACATAGCTCCTCTTTTGATTGACGGAGGACGCTATGTGAGCTGTGACTATGGTACTCAGAATGCGACGGTTTTCCTTCTGTGGAATAAAGGTATAGATGGCGTTTGGTACTGTATCCGTGAATACTACCATTCAGGGCGTGAGACAAAGCAGAAATCCGGGTCTGCCTATGCGGATGATTTTGAGGTTTGGCTGGATGGGACAGCAATACAGGGCGTGATTATTGACCCGGCAGCTACTTCATTTGCCGCAGAACTCAATGAACGTGGTTATAAGACGATTAAGGCAGCCAATGAGGTGACTGACGGAATACGGCTGACCATGAGTATGTTGAACCGGGGGAAAATCATGTTCAGCCAGTCCTGTATCAATACCATAAAGGAGTTTGCGTCCTACATCTGGGATGCAAAAGCAACGGACCGGGGAGAAGATGCCCCGGTGAAGCAGCACGATCATGCTATGGATGCAGTGAGGTATTTTTGCTACACAATCCTGAACAATAAGAGGGTGCGCATAAAGAAGAAATCTTCTTATGGCCTGAATTAGGAGGGAGAACTATGTATACATACACAATGCCTAGGGATGCCTGGGATGAAAGCAACCCGGATAAACGGGCAATTTACACTCTGATTATGAAGCACCGGAGAGAGGCGGAAAAGCTTAGGGTCCTGATGCAGTATTACGGAGGAGAACATAAGATCCTGTCCGAGAACCGGAAAAATAAACTGGTCTGTAACCATGCAAAAGATATCAGTGATACAGCCAGCGCTTATTTTATTGGGAATCCAATTTCGTATAAATCGGATACGGATATTGCAGATTTGACGGATCTTTTAGAAGCTGCCGGAGCGGACGAGGCCGATGGGGACAATGGTTTGGATCTGTCCATTTACGGGAGATGCTACGAATATATTTATCCCAAGGAAGATAAAACCATCCTCGCCGTGAAAAATCTTTCTCCCGAAAATACATTCATGGTTTATGACGATACGATCGAGCAGGGGGAGCTCTTTGCGGTATATTATTATATCAGGAAAGATGATACAGACAAACGGGATATAACCTATGTTGCCACTGTTCTGACTCCAAATTTTAAATGGGTACTAAATATTGAAGCCATAGATACCCCTCAGGCCCTTTTAGAGGAGCCGGAACCCCATTATCTGAGAGAAATCCCGATCATTGAGTATCTAAACAATAAACTGGCAATTGGAGACTATGAGCTTCAGATCCCGTTGATTGACGCATACAATGCCCTGATGAGCGACCGTATTGCTGATAAGGAGCAGTTTATTGATTCCATCCTTGCCATTTATGGGGCTTTGCTGGGGGATCCGGATGCTGTGGATGAGGATGGGAACACGGCAAAGGACAAGATAAAGAAAGATAAGCTGCTGGAACTTCCGGCAGATTCGAAAGCGGAGTACCTTACCCGTACATTTGATGAGACTGGGGTAGAGATCCTTAAGAAAGCGATCGAGCAGGATATCCACAAATTCAGTCACATTCCCTGTATGACGGATGAGAGCTTCGGGGGAAATGTTTCTGGTGTGGCTATGGAATTTAAGCTTCTGGGGCTTGAAAATATCACGAAGATTAAAACCCGATATTATAAAAAAGGGCTTCGCAAACGTCTGAGGATCTTTGCAGGGTGGCTTTACACGAGCAGGCAGATCACAGTTAACACAGCAGGAATCACCCCTACGTTTACCAGGGCGTTGCCGAAGAACCTTCTGGAGATCAGTCAGATTGTGGCGAATCTGTGGGGGAAGGTCAGCCGGAAAACACTGCTTTCTCAGATCCCCTTTGTGGGCGATGTGGACGAGGAACTCGCGGCAGTAGAAAAGGAGGCAGAAGAAGCTGTCAAACAGCAGCAGACCATGTTTGGCCTGGGAAGCAATACGCCGCCCGAAGATCCGGAGGATGTAGATGAGTAGCCTGAAATACTGGGAGAAGCGACAGGCGCAGCGGATGTTTGAATATATGCAGTCAGCAGAGGATACAGCAGACGAGATATCAAAGCTGTACCAGAAGGCGTCCGGATATATATCCCATGAGCTGGACCGTATTTTTGAGAGATATAAACGCAAGCACCATTTAACGGATGCGGAAGCATACAGGCTTTTGAATACACTGGGGGATAAAACCTCTCTTGACGGACTAAAACAGGCACTCAAGGTTCCGGGAAGAGGGCAGACAGCCGCAGACCTGCTGGCAGAACTGGAAAGCCCTGCTTACCAGGCAAGGCTGGAACGTCTGCAGCAGCTTCAAAACCAGATCGACCTTACTATGCAAGAGATTTATAACCAGGAAAAAGTGAGGAATACCAGCCATTATGTGGATCTGGCGAATGAGGCGTATTATAAAAGCATTTTTGATATCCAGCAGCGTACAGGGATGGGATTTTCTTTTTCTCTGATTGACCCCAAAGTGATTGAGACTGTAATCAACAGTAAGTGGTCTGGGGAAAATTACTCGAAACGAATTTGGAACAATACGCAGGCTCTTGCAAAGGATTTGAAGCAGGAATTGCTTGTAAGCTTGGTAACTGGTCGCACTGACCGGGAAACAGCTGATATCATTGCCAATAAGCACGCTCAGGGAGCCAGCAATGCCCGCAGGCTGGTGCGGACGGAATCCTGTAATCTTGCAAACCAGATGGAGATGCTGTCTTATGAGGAGTGTGGGATTGAGACTTATATTTATGTGGCTACGTTGGATTTGAAGACCTCCGAGGAATGCCGCAGGCTGGACGGGAAGCGCTTCCCTGTTGCAGAGCAGCAGCCAGGGAAGAATTGTCCTCCTATGCATCCGTGGTGCCGGTCAACAACCATCTGTGATATTTCTGCTGAGGAACTGGCTCAGATGAAACGCCGGGCCAGAGATCCGGAAACAGGGAAAACAATTACGGTTCCGGCGGATATGACGTATGATGAGTGGTATCGTAAAAATGTGAAGGGAAGAGCTCAGGCTGAGTATAAAGAAACAGCAGTTAAAAATCACAGCACGGACCGAAAACAATATGAAAGATACAAAGCAGTTTTGGGAGACGATATTCCAAAATCACTGGATTCTTTCCAGAAAATAAAGTATACTGATAAAAAGAAATGGGATACGCTTAAATATGAATACCGGATTGTTAACCAGTATGATGTGGTATCGGGAAGTGTACCTCCCCAAAAGATTGTGGGGCTACACGAAAAAAATCAGCAGTTTAGGAATGAATTTAAATCGGGTGTTGGGAAGAAAGGAAATGCCGCGGCTCTCGAATTTAATGGAAAGACGTATTACGCAAACAGCAGTATACAGAGTGCCGTAAGCAGAGGGTATTCAAAATATAAGGGAAACCCTGCTGATCTGATCTTATTAAAACCTAAAACAGAAAGAGCTTTTAAAACGTTTCCCGTAAAATCATCTTCTTCACCTTATGGTTCTTGGGATCGATGTATAGACAGTGAAGCAAAGCTGATGGAATTTTTACATGACAGCAATGACGGGAGAATATCAGAAGCTTACTTGCTGTCTGATTTCCCCATGTGTGACAGCTGTAAAAATGTATTGGAACAATTTAAGCAGCATGACAGCAATATCCATTTAAATGTAGTTGAAAGGAAAAAACATGGAAGCACTTGAAGATATTAAAGACTATATTGATGATGCGTTTGATGTGTGGCCGGATCTTGAATGCGGACTGGATGGTTTGCTGGGGTATGTAGGTGAGTATAATGAGTGTTTTAATACCGGAAAAGAAAATGTGGATTGGGCAGAACACATTATTCTGTTTTCATATGCGGCGTTGAAAAGGGGGTATGATTTACATTTGGAAATAAAAGAAGAGTGCCGAAGGGCAGTGAAATATCTGGAGAAGGTGAAGGTGTCAGTTCTCGAAACTGAAATTCAGTTTTTGCGAAAAAAAGGAATTTAAAATTGAATCAATAGAAGTACAAAAACCACCAGTCAGTAATGGCCGGTGGTATTTTTATACGCAAAATTAAGGAGGAATCACAATGGGAAGTCAGGAATTTTTAAACATCTGCAAGGCCAAGGTAGCAGAGTATCACAACCAGAAGAAGGATAAGACAGACGCAACTCCGACTATGACGGTGAATGATGTGTTTGTGGTCTGGTACAGCAAGAGCCTTCAGAATCACAAGGCTCTGCTCAGTACGCCTGTATCTGATGGTATGTATTATGAGCTGACTTACAACGGCGATAAGAATGAGCTGTACTTTGATGCCTATAAGAAGTGGGAAAATATCTGTTATCCCATGTAATGGGCGTTGCGACGTCGCAACAGGAAGGAGCACACAATGAGTAGATTGTTAAGATGGCTGAAACAGTTCTTTTGCAGAACAAAGCCTGGATGTGAACATCAGTATAGAAAGCACTGGTGCCGCCGTCATGGCCCTTATGGCGGCTATGTGAGGCGGTGCGTTAAGTGCGGAAAAATTGAATAAGTCATAGAAAGATTTAAGATAGTCATAGAATTAGTCATAGACACGCAGGCAGAGGTCTGGGTGTTATTTTTATGCTCCGAAATGAGCCTAAACTACGCAATGGCTTGGACTTAACTGGATGGGCTGGGGCAGAGAGGAGTAAGAATGAAAAGACGTACATTAGAAACAAAACGGATTCCCATGATGCTGCAGTTATTTGCAGAGGGCGGCAATACTTCTGGAGCAGAGGGCGGTGATGGGACAGGAGGAGCAGGCACCGACGGATCAGGAGGAGATAACCAGCCTTCTTTTGATGATCTGTTAAAGGACGGCTATCAGGCAGAGTTTGACCGGAGAGTGCAGAAAGCAATCGACACTGCCTTAACCAATGCAAAAGAGAAATGGCAGACGCTGACGGATGATAAGCTGTCTGAGGCAGAAAAGTTAGCTAAGATGACCAAAGAGGAAAAAGCGCAGTATATGCAGCAGAAAAAGGAGAAGGAGTTGGCTGACCGGGAAGCGGCTGTGACACGGTCAGAGCTGATGGCGCAGGCGAAGAATACGCTGGCAGAAAAGAAGCTTCCTGCAGGGCTCGCAGGGGTGTTAAATTACACAGACGCAGATTCCTGCAATCAATCCATTTTAGCTGTGGAAAAGGCATTTCAGGAGGCGGTACAGGCTGCGGTGGAAGAACGCTTAAAAGGTGGAAATCCACCTAAGAAGGCGCCTCAGGGGGATCCAATGGAAGAACTGGAGAAAGAAATTTATAACGCTATGAAAGGATGATGTGAATTATGGCAATCAATACACTTGCAACTGCAACTTTATTTCAGTCCAATTTGGACAAGATTGCGATCCAGGACGCTGTTACAGGCTGGATGGATGCAAATGCCGGGCAGGCAATCTACAATGGTGGTGCAGAGGTAAAAATCCCCAAGATGACAGTACAGGGAATGGCGAACTATGACCGTGACAAAGGCTATGTTCAGGGCGGCGTGACGCTGGAATACGAGACCCGGAAAATGACTCAGGACCGTGGCCGCAAGTTCCAGCTGGATGCAATGGATGTGAACGAAAACAATTTTGTGACAACGGCATCCTCTGTTATGGGAGCATTCCAGAGAGAACACGTAATCCCGGAGATTGACGCATACCGCCTGTCAGCCCTTGCTACGCAGGCCATTGGATACCAGAGCGGGGCTTTGGTTGAGTATGACTATACTCCGGCAGAGGGAACTGTGCTCCGCAAGATTAAAGAGGGAATCAGGGCGGTCCGGGATAATGGATACAACGGCCCTCTGGTGATTCATGCAATTTCAGAAGTAACAATGGAACTGGAAATTGCCCTTTCCGGTAAAATTTCCGCAGTTGACTTTGCAAAAGGCGGAATCAATACCAGGGTTCCGGCTGTAGACGGTGTGCCGATCATCGAAACACCGGCCAATCGTATGTATACCGCCATTAAGATTAACGATGGAACAACTGGAGGCCAGGAAAAAGGCGGATACGAAAAGGGAGAAACGGCAAAGCAGATCAATTTTATGATCCTTCCCAGAACCACCCCCATTGCGATCACCAAGCAGGATAAAATGAAAATCTTTAGCCCGGATGAAAACCAGGACGCAGATGCATGGAAAATGAATTACCGCCGGTTCCATGATATCTGGGTATTGGATAATCGGTTAAATTCCATCTGGGTGAACGTTAAGGAGGCGAAAGGATAATGAGATACATCCGAGGAAATGTTGAGAGAGAGGCAGGGACGAAAGAAATGTGTTCCCGTTTGGAGGCAGAAGGGTTTAAAAAAGTCATTCCGGAGCAGCAGGCGGAAGGGCAGTCGCCTGAGGAAGAAACGATTCCCTTAGAACAGATGAGCGCAGTACAGTTGAAGGAATATGCAAAAAGCAAGGGGATCGAGGGCGCAAACAGCCTCACAAAGGCAGAGCTTCTGGCAGTATTGAAGGAAGTGGATTAAATGGACCAGCTTGCGTGGTTAAGTAAGATGACTGGGGAGAGCGATGAAGAATTGCTCTCCCTTCTCTTATCGGATGCGGAGGAATTTGTGCTGGGTTATACAAACCGTAGGGAGGTACTTCCGGAGTTAAAGAAGCCCATTCGGGACCTGGCCCTGATTGCTTATAACCGCATGGGGACGGAAGGGGAGACCGGACGGAGCGGAGGCGGGGAATCGTATACGTTTGATGCTGCCCCGAAACAGGTCTATGATGTGCTGAACCGGTACCGTCTGGCAAGAGTAGGAGGCAAAAGATATGAGGTTAAAACGCAGCAGGGTGAAGCAGTTTTGCCACAGGGCAGCCGTTCCTAAAAAAGACCCGGAAGGAAGCTCATATGTGGAATATGCCCCAGCAGGCACATTTCGGGCAGAGGAGTGGCCGGGAGGCGGAAAGCTTCAGGCCGAGAGGTATGGACAGCGGCTGTCAAATATACGGAACCTTCGGATTGACGGCAGGTACAGGGAGATATCTGATTCCGGAAAGGTGTGTTACCAGATAGAAGGAGGCCCGATGATTTCTGCGGATGATGGTATTTGTTTTAATGTACCGGGAAGCCAGGAGCCAGATTACCGTATAGTGGCTATTTACCCTTATCGCTTCCTCACACTGGAGGTAGAAAAACTATGATCGAAGGCCACAAGGAATTAGGACGGAAATTTGCGACGTTGGAGCAGATTGCAGACCAGCAGATGGAGAGAATTGTAAAAAATCAGCTGAAGCACGTACAGGCAGCGGCGAAACTGCTCTGCCCGGTAAGCCAGGGGGAGTTAAGGAACAGCATCCGGTCCAGTGTCCAGCGTGTGGATGACCGGGTTGTAGGGACGGTATATACCAACAAAGCATATGCCCCGTATGTGGAATTTGGTACTGGCCCAAAGGGAGAGGCAGACCATGCCGGGATTTCCCCTGCCGTTTCCCCGGCTTACAGCCAGTCTCCTTGGTGGATCCATGAAAGCCAGATAGATAAGGAGACGGCGGAGAGATATCACTGGTTTTATCTGGATACGCCGAACGGACGTTTCTACCAGTGCACGGGCCAGCCGGCGCAGCCCTTCATGTATCCGGCCCTGAAAGATAATGAGGAGCGTATTGTGCGTAATATGCAGAACCATATTGCGAGAGAACTGAGAAAGGAAAGCAAATGATTAATGTAAAAGATCAGGTATATCAGGCCCTGCTTGCAGTATCGGAGAATGTAACGGATTGTTACCCGAAAAACTGGGAGCAGGATCTGGCAATCCAGTACATGGAGGAAGACAACCGGGTGATTGAGTACACAGATATGAAAGAGCAGAAGGCGTACGTGCGGTACCGGATTGATATCTGGAACAGGAGAAGTACTTCCGCTGCTGCCGTAGCTGTGGATGCTGCAATCGCTGCGTTGGGATTAAAGAGGACGCAGTGCCAGGATGTGGATGATCCCAGCGGAATGAAGCATAAACAGATGAGATATGAGATGGTTATTGATGTGGAGACCGGACAGGTCTACCATACAGCATAAGAAATGAGGTGAAATGTATGCTGGCAAACGGATCAAAACTGGGATACAAAAAGAAAGGTTCTGAGGAAGAGTATAAAGACCTTCCCGGCCTGAAGGAAATCCCGGAAATGGGTATTGAGCCTGAAAAGGTGCAGAATACCTGCCTTACGGATAAAGTCCATCAGTATGAGAATGGGATCGGTGATGCGGGGGATCTGACTTACAAATTCAAATATGACAATTCAAAGGCAGACTGCCCATACCGTGTTATGAGGGCCGCCCAAAATTCCGGGGAAGTGCTGTCATTCAAGGAAACACTGCTTGATGGTACGGAAACTGAATTTGATGGGCAGGTATCGGTCAAGAGGACCGGCGGCGGAGTAAATGGCGTGATTGAGTTCAATCTGTCAATTTCGCTGCAGAGTGATCTGAAAGTAACTGATCCGGTATAAAAGAAAGAGGAGGAAACGCAATATGTCACAGTTATTTGGTATGGATGAGGAACTGGAGAACGAAGGAAAAAACAAGGTAGAAACCATAGAGGAGATCAAAACCAGGAAACGCCCCTTTGCGTATTGGAAGGTGGGGGATAATGAGTTAAAGCTTAAGCTCACAACCGCCCAGGTCTGCAAGCTGGAGGAAAAGTACAGGACAAACCTTCTCTCCCTTCTTACCGGCGGCAGTGATATCCCGCCTCTTGGGATCATGCTCACTGTGATCCAGATGGCTGCCATCCCGTGGAGCCATGGATTAAAGCTTAAGCACCTGCAGTCCATGTTCGATCAGTATGTGGAAGAAGGCGGTACCCAGATCACACTGTTTGCAGATGTTATCATGGATATCCTGATCGTAAGCGGTTTTTTTACGGAGAACCAGAGGGAGGAAGTACAGGAGAAGCTGGAGGACGCAAAGATCAACCTGTAACCCTGACAGATCTGGTCTGGGAACTGTATCCGATCGCCTTGGACTGTGGAATCCGGCCGGATGACTTTTGGTGTTATTCGGTCGGGGAGATCCGTGACCTGATGGAATCCTATGCACGGAGGGAGCGGAGCCGGATGAAGGAGCGTATTTCTGCCCGGTTCCAGACCGCTTCCCTGATCGGGCTCCATATGCAGAAGCTGTTTGATGATAAGGATGAAATCCATATCCCCCATACCTGGGAGGTATATCCAGAGCTGTTTGCCGGGGAACAGAGGGTGTGGGAAGAACAGCGAAAGAAGGAGCAGCTGGAGCGGGCAAGGGCGTCCCGAAAGGAATATGCCGCAAGGTACAATGAAATGCGCAGGCAGGGCCTGTGTTGAGAAAAAACAGACAGGAAAGGTGGTGAGGATAACGGACGGAAGTGGGATTACTCTGGAGAAATTAAAGGTTATCATTGAAGCATATACGAAGCCTTACAGGGAGCAGATGGAAAAGGTAAGGGCACAGACTTCCCAGGTAGCAGACAGGGTAGAACGTCAGACAGCCAGGATTTCCCAATCATGGAAGAAGGTAGGGGCTGTGGTTGCTTCGGTATTAAGTATTGGAGCAATCGTGGCATTTGGAAAATCCTGTATTGATCTGGGAAGCAATCTGGCGGAAGTACAGAACGTTGTAGATGTGACCTTTGGCTCCATGTCCGGCAGGGTGGACGCTTTTGCGAAAGACGCGGCAAAATCGTTTGGTCTGTCGGAGACGATGGCTAAAAAGTATATGGGTACCTACGGCGCGATGGCAAAATCCTTCGGGATCGCGGGAAATGCAGGCTATGAGATGTCGGCTGCGATCATGGGGCTTACCGGTGATGTAGCATCCTTTTACAATCTGTCCCAGGATGAGGCTTACACGAAGCTGAAATCAATCTTTACGGGAGAAACAGAAAGCTTAAAGGACCTGGGCGTGGTTATGACTCAGACGGCCCTTGACCAATACGCACTGAATGAGGGGCTTGGAAAGACAACCAATAAGATGACCGAGCAGGAGAAGGTGCTGCTCCGATACCGGTTTGTCATGTCCCAGCTGTCGGATGCTTCCGGTGACTTTGCCCGGACAAGCAATTCCTGGGCCAATCAGGTGCGGGTCCTCCAGCTGCAGTTTGAGTCCTTAAAGGCAACTATTGGACAGGGTCTTATCAATGTATTTACCCCGGTTATTACCGTAATCAATGCGATTTTGGAGAAGCTCCAGACATTGGCTAACTATTTTAAGGCATTTACAGAAGCCATTTTCGGTGATGCATCCGGAAACGCCGGAGGGGTATCCGGTTCCATGGATTCGGCTGCCGGATCTTCCGGGCAGATCGCAGACAACATGGGAAGCGCTGCGGGATCAGCCAAGGAACTCAACCGGCAGCTTGCCAAGTTCGATGAGCTGAACAACTTAAGCTCCAACCGTGGATCTGGAGGCGGTGGAGTTGGTGGCGGAGGAGGAATCCTTGAGGATTTGGATCTGGGAATGGAAAATGTACAGGCTCAGGCGGATCTGATATCCAGTAAGATCATTGATGCGTTTAAGGCTGGGGACTATTATTCCGTTGGTGCTTATATTGGAGCTGCCATTACAGACTCTCTTCGCAGTGTCAACTGGAATGAAGCGTATGAATCAGCAAGAGGGTTTGGAAGCGGCTTTGCCCGATTCTTAAATGGGCTTATTTCTCCGGAGCTGTTTGGTGAGGTAGGGATTACCATAGGTTCTGCTTTAAACACCGCACTATATGCTGGACTTGAATTTGGAAAAACGTTTGATTGGTCTGATTTTGGTCTATCTATAGCAGCAGGAATCAACGGATTCTTTTTGACGTTTGATTTCAGTTCGTTAGGAAGTACGTTTTCTGTATTTGTGATTGGGCTTCTCAATGCTCTTGCAACGGCTCTTGAAAATACCGATTGGTTCATGGTCGGCCAGAAGCTTGGCCAGTTTTTAGCAAGTCTTGATTGGAAAACAATCTTGGCAGAAGTTGGACGTATTATTATAGATGCGATAAGTGCAGGTATTAAATTATACGCTGGATTGGTTGAGGCAGCACCGATTGAAACAGCATTGATTACTGCTATACTCGGCTTTAAATTTGCGGGAATTGGTATAGGGATAGCAAAAAAAATAGGCGAATCTTTAGCAAAGCTTAAGATATCATTACCAGGATTACAGCTTGTATTAAATGGCGCTGTTACATTTTCAGCGGGTCTTCCTGCGCTTCAGGTAATTGGAAATGAGATAATTGATGCCATTGACATATTTATTCGTGAGAATTTCGGACAGAGCGTTTTAAACGCAATGGGAGAGGGCTTATTGATTGCAGAGGGTGCAGGTATAGGTGCATTCCTTGGCGGCCCTATAGGAGCCTTGATTGGCGCTATTGTAGCTCTTGTGATTGATACAGTTCAGGGTGGCGAATGGGTCACAAAACTCTGGAAAGGGATCGGAGATACTCTCTTTAACTGGGATTTTTCATCTTCTCTTTTGGAAAAGGCAAAGGGCTTTTTTGATAAGGCCTTTCAGGCTGACAATTTCCTTGAATTTGGTGAAAACATAATTGCAGGCCTTGCAGCAGGTCTTGCAGCAGGGGTATCTTTTTTGAGCGAACCCATTGTAGATCTGTTTAACTGGATCGTAGAAGGGATCTGTTCCATTTTTGGTATTGCATCTCCAGCAAAAAATATGGAGATATATGGACAGTATATCCTGGAGGGAATCATAGGCGGTTTTACTGCAACATTCCCGGAATGGACCGAATCCCTGAACCAGTGGTACAACGAGCATATAGCCCCATGGTTTACGTTGCAGAAGTGGAGCGAATTATACGAATCCATTAAAACCAGCCTGAAAACAAAGTGGCAGGAAACGGTGGGACAGTGGGATACAGATGTAAAGAACTGGTGGGACAGCCATGTTACCAAATGGTTTAAGGTGGAAACCTGGAAAGGAGTCTCATCTGGTATTAAAGATGGCCTAGAATCATCCTTTGATGCAGCTATTGAAGGGGTAAAGGCATTATGGAATAAATTCGCCAGCTGGCTGAATGAGAAACTTACCTTTACTATCGATCCTGTTACCATTATGGGGCAAACCCTCTATGAAGGCGGGGAGATCAGCTTGGGTAAGGTTCCAACCTTTGCAGCCGGAGGCTTCCCAGATCGCGGCGAGCTGTTCATAGCCAATGAAGCAGGACCGGAGATGATCGGACGTTTTGGCCGCAGGTCTGCAGTGGCAAATCAGGACCAGATCACGGATGGAATTGCAACGGCCGTATATGCGGCAAATACGGAACAGAATCAGCTGCTGCGAGAACAGAATGACCTGTTGAGGGCAATTTTGGCAAAGCCTGGAGTCAATAAAGATGATGTGGTAGATCTTTGGAGATCCGGGGCTGGTGAGTACAGAAAGCAGACTGGGAGGCAGCTGGCCTTGGATTATTAAATACGGCGGGGCATTTGATGTCCCGCTTCTTTGCGTAAAAAATGAGGAGGTAGTACATTATGTCCGCATATCAGGGGTGGCTGTTAAAGTTTGACGGCCGCATATTTCCGGAAAAATATATTGCACATGGCTCCTACAATGCCACGCCGAACCAGAAGCAGGACGAGGATTCTTACCAGGATGGTTACGGAAGGCTTCATAGAAATGTACTCCCCCATACCAGAAGCAAGATCGAGTGGACAACGCCGTTTATGCATTTGGACAGCAAGATTGATATGCAGTCCTATTTTCCTGACCGTGTAACCATGGAAGTTGAGTATTGGAACGATGAAACGAACACATATACAAAAGGGACGTTTTATGTACCGGATATCCAATTCCCATATTATGATGCAAGCGGAACAGACATACGGTATAACCCTATCCGTATTGCGTTGATTGAGTACTAGGGAGGTGGTGGAGTGTTAGAGATTGCAGAGGAAATCAAGCAGAGATTCCGGGGAGACAATAACTGCGAGGAGACAGTAAGAACGTTGGAGCTGTCATTCTTCAATCGGAATGTGGACACCCTGTATCCCTCCAATGATTTATACCCTTCCAGTGATTTGTTTCCGGCAGATGCGGGAAGCCCATGGCTTACAATTGGGATGGACCGCATTTGTGCGGAGACTTTGAGTTTGACCGAAAGCCTGAGCTCCGGCGATAACATTGTTTGGGGAAGCTGCGAGTCTGCAAAACTGACGCTTACAGTAGCAGACGTAGAGGATGACATAGAGGGGAAAGAGTTTACGGCGACATTATCCATAGGCGATTATTCAATGGCTTATGGGATTTATACTGTGGATAGTGTGATCCGTCAGGCAGACCGGCGGAAGCGGAAAATAACCGCATATGATCGCATGAAAAAATTTGATACCGATGTATCAGAATGGTATCAGGCCATATATCCGGAAGAATCCTCGGTACATACCCTCAAGGAACTGAGGGATAGTCTGTGTGATTACATCGGAGTGAGCCAGAGGTTTACACAGCTGCCGAATGATGATTTGATGATCGGAAAGACCATTGATCCTGAAACACTGTGCGGCAGGGATGTACTGCGGGCGATCTGTGAGATCAACGGAGTGTTCGGCCATTTTGACCGGACCGGCGCACTGGCGTATATAAGCCTGCAGAACACGGGTGTCTATCCATCTGAAACGCTGTATCCGGGAAATGACCTATTTCCCCAGTCTGGCTGGCAATCTGCGGAGAATCTGGAATATTATAAGACAATCACATATGAGGATTACCTCATTGATGGAATTGACCGTGTCCAGATCCGGCAGGAGGAGGGAGATATCGGAGCGGTGGTAGGATCCGGCAGCAATGCTTATGTGGTAGAAGGGAATTTTTTGACCTATGGCATGGGGAGCGCTGGTCTTACAAAGTTGGCATGGTCCGTCTATGATCTGATTGCTGGGAAGACATACCGCCCAGCAAAAATTGTATCGTATGCCATGCCATGGATTGAGGCAGGGGACGGCATACGGGCAATTACAACCGATACAGAAATAGCTACCTTTGTGCTGCATCGGACCATGAGCGGGATCCAGTCTATGATGGATACCATTCAGTCTAAGGGGACAAAGCAGCAGGGGCAGAGATTTGGAATCCCCAATGAAATTATACAGCTCAAAGGAAAGACCGCAGTTATTGTGCGCAGCGTGGAAGAGGTATCCGTAAAACTCTCTGATGTGGAGAAGAATACAACCGCCCAGCTGAAAGTGGTATCAGATGCGATTGAAGCAGAGGTAAAGCGAGCGACCGGGCAGGAGGTGGAGCTTGCCGGGTCCATCAAGGTGATGGCCGGACAGATTGAGCAGAAGGTCAGCGCAGGGGACCTGGTGGCTAAGATCAATCTGGAGGCAAACAAAAGCGGTTCTAAAATCGTAATGGAAGCAGGCCATTTCGTGCTGAAAGGTACTAATTTCTGGGTAAATGAAGATGGATCTGGCGGTGCCGCTAACGGGAATCTCACGTGGAATGCCGCAGGTAAGTTGGTGGCAGTAGGCATGGAACTTCGGGGTACTGCAAATACCAGTTCGATCGGGGCGGATGTGATTAACTGTAATCATTTGGAAGCAGATAAAATTAATTGTGATGGGGATTCCAATTTTTTAGGTGAGGCACAATTCATCTATATTTCCTGTCGCTCCATCTACAGCTCTGTTGCAGGAGAGTCGTGGTCTGATAAACGTCTAAAACGGGCAGTAAGACGGATTGACCCGGAAACAGCGGGACAACTGATTTCCAGGCTGCGCCCCATTACCTATAAGACGAAGCAGGGAGGACTTCCGGGTATTGGTTTCTACGCTCAGGAAGTGGCAGAGGCTTTACGGGAGTTGGAACTGGACTACCCTCTGATTGGCCGAAAGCCGGATGATGGGTATATGACACTTAGATACCAGAATTTCATTCCTTTGCTTGCAGGAGCTTTTGCGGCACAGCAGAGGGAACTTGAGCAGATAAAGGAGGATTTGTATGACAGAAAATAAAGGAAAGCTGCTGGTCTATTCCCGGAAGGATATGCAGATGGTGATGGATTTTGTTGACAGCCTCCAGTATACAGGGCTGGCAATGGCAAGGAAGGTAAGCACCATCGGGACCATCTTGGAATCCGGCAGGCCGCTTGATGAGATCGTAAAGAAGGGAGGCAATGAAAATGGGGATTCTTAGGAGAATGAAGCAGCGGACAACTGAAATGGAAAAGAGCTATTTTCCGTACACTTGGAAAGATAAGCCCAGTATTGAATCGCCGATCAATTCTGTTAATCTGAACCATATTGAAAGCGGAATCAATGAACTGGATAACCGCATTGTGGTTTTATCCAAGGATAAAGCAGAAAAGACGGAGCTTGCCAATGTGTTTATCAATTTTGAGTTTAATGAGAACAGCGGCGTAATGACGTTTACCCGGTTCGATGGCAGCAAAGTGGAAAAGGATACTGCCATGGAGAAGATTGCTCTTAACTGTTATCTGGAGGGTGATAATTTTGTCCTGGAACTGGCAGATGGAAGCAAACAGACAGTTTCCCTCTCCAAGTTCATTGATACATACACGTTTAAAAGTACAGATGTTATCCGAATGAGTGTGAACGGAAAAGAAGTATCTGCGGATATTCCGGATGGGAAAATTACACTTGAGAAGCTGGAAGCTACTGTAATGTCTGCTATCCGGCAGTATGTCCTTGATGCGCAGACGGCGAAGGGAGTAGCGGAACAGGCAGCGAGTACGGCACAGGGCTGGGCCATTGGCGGGGAAAGCTTTGAAAAGAACAATGCCAAATATTTTTCAGGCCAGTCTAAGCGGTATGCGGTCGGCGGCGTGGAAGAGGGGGATGAAGCGGACAACGCCCAGTATTACTGTGAAGAGGCGAGGAAGGCCGCAGAGCAGGCGGCTGGATCAGCAGGATTTGACGGTACCGCAGCCAGTGTATCAGCGGGAGACACTCATGATCTTACAGGCGCAGGGGTCGGCAAGAAATCCACGGTACAGAACCTGTTGGACGTTATTGCTCAGAACCTGGTCGAAAAAGTTGTTACATCTGATACCTTCCAACAGGTCTTGGTGAAGTATCTGGTTAATAATGGGTTGACAACGGAGACAGGGAAGTTTGCCTTAGATGCAGCTTACGGGAAAAATTTGCAGGATCAGATTACTCAACAAAATAGCAATATTTTTGGCGAAAGATTATCCGTGGAATCAGCATCAACATCTATTTCAGATATTCAGCAATGGATTATCAGTAATATAAAAAACGGACTGAAATATTTGAATGTTTTCAATGATACGTCAACTGTCTTTGCTGGTGAACAAGGAAACTTTAATATTATTGTATTTGGACAAAATCCCAATGAAGCAACCATGATTATTATCAATCACTGGAATGCACATATATGGGCTGTATCGTGTGGTACAGATTTAGGTACTTGGAAATGGATGCAATTACATAAATGATTATTTCACAAAATAATTTGACCATCCCCCACCGTTTCTTCCGTTTCTTGTAGCTATAATTCCGCTTGATGTACCTATCATTATCTGGCACACAGCTTCTGAAGCAGAACCATCATAAGGACTTGACGTAATGCACGTAATCCACTGATTCCGTAGCTGTTGAGGGATATGCTTCTGTAGTTCAGCATCCCAGCCATTCAGTGTACGGATATCCGTAGTTAAGATAACATCCGGATTTACAGATGCATCCTGTTTATTTTTAATCATATTGCTATATCATTGAGCCAGACACCCATAAAGTTGAAAAATCGAGTCCGCAGGGGCTCTTTTTATATATTTAATCACAAAAATGCATAGAAAGAGAGGAAGTACAATGAAAGACACAATGATTTTAAAGGACGGAACTACCATTGAGCTGGAGGCAGGAGCATCCCTTGGAGCAATTCAGGTATCTGAATCCGACAGATCGGCCATGTTGCGGACCTGGGAGAAGCTGACCGAGGAGAATCTGGCAGAGATACAGATCCAGAATGGAAGTGGATTGACCGTTGGAACATACAGGGACCTGGTGCTGGTATCCGAAACTTCTGTAGTATCTACAGGCGGAGCAGTAACTACTACATACAGTCTCCGGGGGAAGACAGAAGTGGAGAAACGCCTGGATAACGTGGAGGCAGGTCAGGCAATTCAGGACGGAGCCATTGCGGATCTTGGTGAAGTATCCAGCCTGCTCGCAGAACAGATAGAGGGAGGTGAGGTATAATGGCAGCTTTCTATGGCAATCGGATACGCTCTGGGCTTATGACATTGGAGGAAGTACCTAAGCTGTGGCGGACAAAAACAGAGTTGTGGCTACAGCAGAATCCGGAAGATTAAGAAAATGAGGTGAGAGGATGAAAGAGAAATCATTGGAGTATGTAATCAGCGCCATAGCAGGCGCATTTTTTAGCTTCTTTGGAATTTTGGCAGTGCCTTTGGCGTTGCTGATTCCATGTAATATCATTGACTATTTTACAGGCCTTGCGGCATCAAGAGTGAATGGTGAGAAGATTACTAGTGAAAAGTCGTTCGCTGGTATTGTAAAGAAAATCATGATGTACATACTGATTTTTGTTGGTTTTGGAATTGATTGTTTAATCTCTTATGTGACTGCTACGTTGCATATTGAGATGCAGTTTCCATTACTGTTTGCGGCCATGGTGGCCAGTTGGTTAGTAGTGAATGAATTGATTAGTATTACGGAAAATTGCGAGGCTACGGGGCTTGTTATTCCAATTCTCAGTCCCGTTTTGCGATTTGTTAAGAAAAAGATTGAGACTGTGACAGAAATCCCAGAAGAAAACGGCGACAATGGAAAAATGTAAGGAGGTGATCCGAATATCTCCCGGTTCAGCCAGGGATAGAGCTGGAGCTACTATATAACACTTAGAAGAAAGAGAGGACAAACCTATGGCAAATTTAACAGGAAAACATCAGGACAAGATTCCGGGGATGGGCGGATATGTAAACGCAGGGCCAGATCTGCAGCCCAAGCAGCCGACACCATACTTGTATGACACTCCCTGTGATGTGCCCCATCCGGACAAGCATCAGAGTGGTGTGGGCGGTCCATCTGATCGCAATAACAATGGTGTAGACGATAGCGAGGAGTAAGCTGTGCGACGTCGCAACGCAGACAGGCCCTGGGAGTATCTTGGGGCCTTTTTTATTTGGAGGAATTACCATGGATATAAGAAAAGAAATCAGACAGATTAACTGTTATGCGGGTCAAAACCGTCCAGCGTGGATCGTGATCCATGAGACAGATAATTATAAAAAAGGTGCCGGAGCACTCAAACATGCAGAAGCCCATCGAAACGGTAACCTCTCTACCTCGGTCCACTGGTATGTGGACGATAAAGTAGCAGTACAGACATTATATTACAGCGACGGTGCCTATGCCGTAGGCAAACAATACGGTACGCCTCTGGTGCCGGGAGTAACCAATACCAACAGCATCAACATTGAGATCTGCGTTAATCCAGACTCCGATTATGATACCGCCCGCGCAAACTGCATTGAGCTTGTACGCCAGATTATGGCGGAGCTGGAAATACCTGCCGATCATGTGATCCGGCACTATGACGCCAAACGTAAGCACTGCCCCCGCAAGATGCTGGATCAGCCGCAGTTATGGACAGACTTCAAAAATGTTCTAAATCAGCCCACATATGCAACAGGGTGGCACCACGATAATAATGGCTGGTGGTACGCAGATACACAGCACAATTATTACAGATCATGTTGGCAGACGATTAACCACCATAGGTATTATTTTAATGAAGATGGTTACGCTTTGACAGATTGGCATCAGATTGATGGCAAGTGGTATTATTTTGAACCTACGGCAGGCCATCCTCTTGAATGCGCGTTGTATGTAACAGACGCAGATGGAGCGCAGAGACCAGGGGAGTTCTAAATCAAAAAAAGGAGAAGCGACTGCTATCTAATAGACAATCGCTTCTCCTTTAACTTTTTACATTCCCATATGGGGCAAAGTCAAAAATTAAAACACTTAAATCCACGCCCCAGGCTAGCTGTGGCGACCATATATATGTCAATAGTATATCATATTATTTTTTGATTTTCAAGAGATTTCTAAAATTCCTGTGTTGCATTTTCGTGTTGCATAGTAGTTAAAATACTGCTATAAATCGTATTATTAATAACAAAAAATGAATATATTATAATAAGGAAACAACGCATTTATAAGGAATCTTGTATTTAAGCGGTTTTTGGATGCATAATCTTAGGGGTTCGAATCCCGTCTCGCGCTTTTTTTTATGGCTGGAATTGCTTGATTTTTCGAGGGTTCCGGCCTTTTGCATTCTCTAAAAATCGGTAGACAATATAAGTGTTCTGTTTTATGTCAGAGGTACAAAAGTGTGGTATAATTTATTAAATAGTTCTGTTTGCTTTTGTAATCAGGTTGAATTTGGAAGGAAACTCATGTCAGGTAAGGTGTAATTTACTGCCTATACCGAGTTTCTGGAGACGAAGTGGTAATATTGAATTAAGCTAACAGTTAAGGAGGAGGCATGAATATGATCGAATCACAGTTAAACGGAAGAATGTTGGTGAGTGATCCGCGCGATCGAGAGATATTTAATACGCAGCTGCTTTATTTTACCTGTTCATCGCTGTCTGAGGATGGTGAAAGGGTTTATATGATCAGCGATAAGACCGGCTCTCCCAATGTGATCGTGAGAGATTTGGTTACAGGAGAAGAAACGTATTTAACAGATAATCATAAAGGAATTTTAAAGAGCTACGTTTACTTTGACGGAACTCCTGGAGAGGGATTGGGAAAGGCCAGCGTGTGTCTGGATTATAAACGGGAAGTTGTGTATTACATACAGGATAATATGATTTATAAGACAGAACGGAGCGGAAACAGAAAGATACTCGCACAGGTGCCTGAGAACCGTGTAACGGCATTTACACATATAAGCGGAGACGGAAAACGCTTGTGTGTTCCCATGACAGACGGTCGCTGTCTGGAGTTCGATCCTGTCACTGAGGGAACAGGATTGGATCGAAGACCTGCTTACGATATAGATGGGAGAGTGCAGCAGGAGCATTTAAGCAGCTATCTTTGTGTTTATGATACAGAAAATGGGACACTTCTTTACGAAAAGGAGATTCCTCTGTGCTGGATTACGCATGTACAGTTTCATCCTCTTGATTCAGAGCTGATTATGTATAACCATGAATGGGCAAGCTTTGATTGCGGAATCAGGAGAATTTGGATCTATGACCACCGCTTGGATCAGCTTTATCCGGTCCGAACGGAAGGAAAGGATACGCTTGGAAATACAAAAGGATATGAACGCAAGGCAGGAGACTGGGTTTGCCATGAGATGTGGAGTGATGATGGTTCCTCAATTATTTATCATGGTGGTTATGAAAATGGTCCTGCAATGGTAGGAAAATATGAATTGGCTTCCGAACGCTATTGGGAAATTGCCCTTCCGGATGATTATAATGCTTATGGACATTTCACAATGGATCATGAAGGAAATCTGGTATGTGACGGATATTTTAAATATCCCTGGGAAATAAAAGCGGTGAGGGAAAACAGTACGGATAATGGCCCTGATCCCCATAAGAAGGATGGGGAATATATCAGTAAAGTAATACCAAATTGGAATGATGGCAGTCTTACATGGATTCCGCTCTGTAAACATAAAAGCGACTGGCTGGGACAGGATGCCCATCCACATCCAATTTACAGTCATAGAGGAGACAGCGTGTTTTTTAACAGCCGTAGCGGAAAAACAGTAAATGTATATTGCGTGTCTGCCTATACACTGGCTCACCAGTCAAAATAATCGACTTCACTCAAGCCCAAATCACCGCATAATACAAGCGTGTTTGGGCATCCTCATAAAGGGGAAAATAAAAATAAAATAAATTTAAAAAAACTGTTGACATTTGGCAATACATCTGGTAAGATAATCTTCGCTGTCGGGAACGACAGAAACACAAAAGAAACGACATTAAAAAATGTCAAAATAAATTTAAAAAAATTGTTGACAAACGAAAAACAATCGGTTATAATAAATAACCGTTGCGGACGAAAAGTCACACAACAGCAAAGATCCTTGAAAATTGAAGATTAAACAGTATGTAAAACCCTGAAAATTCTAACAATTC
>OGXP01000594.1_pt1 | contig 40281 bp, 30 predicted proteins | sample 1576351 | NCBI WGS metagenome assembly OGXP01 (sample SAMEA3541517, study PRJEB24748) | human gut metagenome | biome: human gut; feature: human-associated habitat; material: faeces | place: China | collected 2012
TACGAAACCAACGGCTCGACGACGAACCGACATCCACGAAAACAGCAATAGCGCCATATTTTGCAATATGGAAGATTCAGGGCCTTGAAATGACGAACCATTACAATGAGCGGCGAACATACATCACACGGCGTAGGAAACGCCAAGGAGGGCATCATGGCCGAGATCACATGGAAGTCGATTCTCACCAAGCTGGTCGGGGGAGACCACCTTACTGCTGAGGAATCGGAGTGGTTCGTGGACGACCTGATGCAAGGTAACGCCAATCCGGCCGCCGTGGGTGCCGCGCTCGCTATGCAGCAGCAGCTGGGACTGACCGCCGACGAGGTGCGTGGTGCCGCCAAGGCCATGGTCTCCCACGCCGTGCCGCTGAACGTTTCCGGTGGGACCACCGACATCGTGGGCACCGGTGGTGACGGCTTCGCCACCGTGAACCTGTCCACCATGGGCTCCGTGGCCGCCGCCGCAGCCGGCGTGAAGATCGTCAAGCACGGCAACCGCGCTGCATCTTCGAAGTGCGGTGCCGCCGATGTGCTCGAAGCCCTTGGCCTGCCGCTGGATCTGAAGCCGGAAGCCGTCGGCGAAGTGGGCGACGAGGTGGGCATCACCTTCGCGTTCGCCCGCACTTTCCACCCGGCCATGCGTTTCGTGGGGCCGATTCGCGCCGCGCTGGGCATCCCGTGCGTCTTCAACATCCTGGGGCCGCTGACCAACCCCGCCAACCTAGCACACGTGGCCATCGGCTGCGCCAACCGCAAGGTGAGCCCGATTATGGCAGCCGTGTACGCCAGCCGTGGACAGTCTGGCTTGGTCTACACCTCCCACGAGGGCATGGACGAACTTGCCCCCACCGGCCCGGTTTCCGTCTGGGAGATTCGCGACGGCAAGGTTACCGAGTCCGAGTTCGATCCGACTGTGGATCTGGGCTTGGCCAAGATTACCGTCGAACAGCTCAAGGGCGGCGTTCCGGACGTCAACGCCAACGCATTCAAGGACTTCCTGGCCGGCAAGGACATTCCGTCCCGCACCACCGCACTGCTCAACGCCGCCTCCGCCATCGTGGCCGACGGCAATCTGGTCGGCAACGGCACACTGGCCGAGCGTTTCGCCGAAGCCTACAAGCTGGCCGAGGAAACCGTCGATTCCGGCAAGGCCGAAGCCCTGTTCGACAAGTGGATCGAAACCGCCAAGTCCAAGGCGTGATACACCGTACTCAGCCTCCTCTGATGAGGGGGGGCTTATGTGTCTATATGGCGACTGTTATGGCGGCCGTGGCCTTGTGCGTGACTGCGACGCGCGGCACTTCGGTTGGTGCCGCTGATGTGCCGGTTGTGCCGGCCAAAGGGGACGTGACGATCCGTCTCAACTGGTGGGGAGGCGACGCCCGCATCAAGGCCATGATTGCCGAGTTACAGGAGTCCATCGACTTCAATTCGTGACCTATCTTGGCTCGGCCGCAATTACGGACGAGCCACGCCTGTGATACATTGGTTCGCTATCTCTCACACCTCGCCTACAAACAGCCCGCTGGGCTGTTCGCTTAACGGCTCAGCCTCAGAGAGGGGAGCCAAGGACCACACAGCCTACGCGAGCTACACCCTCGCGCCGTCGTCGTAATAGCCGCCCTGATCACCGGGGCGGTCTTTGCGGTTGAGAATTTTGGCCACCAATCCACCCAAGCCCAAAATGACGCCCAGCCCGAAGAGAATATTGAGCAGCGCGCCCAAGAGAGGAATCGCGTTCAAGCCGGGGACGAATATCATCACCGCTTCGCCTACGAGACCAATGATAAGCAACGCCGTCAGCAGTACCGTAGACGCTTTGACCGGACCAAGATCAGGGTTCGGGGGAGTGAAGCCGCCATCATCATAGGCGTCCATCACATTATCGGTATCCAGCCAGCTGGAGCCGGTGAAATCACGGGGACCTGACTGCTTGCCTTTTTTGCCGCCACGGCTCGGGCGAGCATCATCGGTGAACGAGCCGATATCCAAGTCATCTACGGAAAGCAGCGCCTCCTTCTCGCGTTTCTTGGCCTGCTTCTCGAACTTTTTGGCCTGCCTGGAGGAAGCCACGTCATGCAAGTCGGCCTGATGCTCGGCTTCGAACGCGGCCCACGCCGCATCCAAATCGTTCGCGTCATGCGATTGCGGTGTATCGGCACCATTCGTGGCTTGTCCGGCGGCACCGGGAGTCGACGACTTGGATGAAGTACCGGAATCCTGTCCGTTGCCCGGCGTGGGGGTTGGCCGCTCTCCGTCGGCATTGCTATTCTGGTTCTCAGTCATAACTGTCACTCTAATCAGGCGACCGGCCAATGGCTAGTTCGTCTGCGGGAGGAATGCCAAGTGCTCTACTGGTTCTTCGTCAAAGGTCTCGGCCCTATTGCTCATCATCGTTTGAGCCCTGCTGTCAGCGGACTGAATAACGTGCCGCGAGAGGGCGGCGCGATTATCGCAGCCAACCATCTGGCGGTGATCGACGATGCTTTGATTCCGATTACCTGCCCGCGCATGGTGCACTTCATGGGCAAAGCCGAATACTTCGAGGGCAAGGGATTGAAGGGCAAGTTCAAGAAGTGGTGGTTCACGTCCGTGGGCGTGTTCCCGGTTGATCGTTCCGGTGGCAGCAAGTCGCTTGGCGCACTCAAGCACGCACGCGAGATTATCGAGGATGGGCACCTGTTCGGTATCCACATTGAAGGCACGCGCAGCCCGGACGGTCGACTGTACAAGGGACACACCGGTGCCGCACGACTTGCGCTCGAGACCGGTTGCCCGATTGTGCCGACCGCCATCATCGGCTCGGACAAGCTGCAGCCGATTGGCACGTCGATTCCCAAGAAGGGCAAGACCAAGGTGTTGTATGGCAAGCCGATTGAAGTTGCCAAGAAGCCGGCCGATGAGATTACACATGATGATTTGCGTTCGCTGACCGATCGTGTTTCCGCCGCAATCCAGAAAATGAGCGGTCAGGAATTCGTGAACGAATACGCCCAGAAGGTCAAGGCCGAGCTCAAGGCCCAACAGGCCGCCGAAGAAGCCGAATAATATGTGTTGGCTCCCCTCAGCGAGGGGAGCCGTTGATTACTCTCACACGATGGTGAGGGTGATGACGGTGGGGTTGCCGTTGGCATCGCGCAGGCGAATCTTGCCGCCGTTGGATAGGTCCGTATCGCCACTTTTCACGGTACGTACCGTGCCGAACAGGCCACCGAGCACCTTGTCGGTTTTCACCTCGAACCCGAGACCTTCAAGTGTCTTGGTTACGGCGCTTTCCTGTTTGCCGACAAGGCCGGACGGTATCGTCGCCATCTCCGGACCCTTGGAAATCACCACGTCCACGCTATCGCCCCACTTCAGCTGGGCTCCGGCTTCCTGAGACGCGGAAATGACTTGACCGGCCTCGACCTTGTCATCGTACTGTTCGGTGACATTGGCCGTGAGCTTCAACTCGCCGAGCGCGGCTTGCATCTCATCCTGGGTCTTACCGACGATGTTAGGCATGGTCACCGGCATCGGTCCCTTGCTCAAAGTAACCGTCACCTCATCGTTGTGCTTGGCCGTGGTACCGGGATCAGGGGAGATCGTCAATGCCACACCCTGCGGCGTGTCCATCGAATACTCATCCTTCGACTCGTCATGCTTGACATTATCGAAGCCGGCCTTCTTGAGCGCGTTCAACGGGTCTTTGCCATTGGCCGAATTCGCGTCGAGAATATCCTTCGGGATGGTGGTCATCCGCACGCCCTTGGACACCACCACCGTAAGCTCCTGATTGGCTCGCTTGCTTATGCGGCTGTTCACAACGGCCTTGGTCTTGTTCACGGAAGAAGAGATGATCTTGCCTTCCGCCACGTCGTCGTTGTATTCCTTGTGCGTCTTGTAGGGGATGCCGAGAGCCTTCAACGTGCTTTCATACGTGGCCCAATCCGCGCCGGCCAACGAGCATTCGGTGCTTGCATTCGCATCGCAGGTCACGTCATCCGGCTTGGGCACACTCCAATAGCTGCCCGGTCCGGCAAACCACCACCAGCCGGCGGTTCCGCCGATTGCAGCCAGTACCAGCACTATCACCAGTACGATGATGAGCGGTTTTTTGCTGCGCTGCTTCTTTGGCCCGGTGCCGTTGGAAGCGACGTCCGGCTCATCGGAAAAGGCAAGCGCTCGGGTGAAGGCATCGCCGGCCTGAGGCAGCACTTGTGTCTCGCTGCCGGACTGTGCCATGATTTGCGTCTTATGGGGAGCCGAAGCATCGGCTGGCGTCGACGAATCAAGTGCCGTGGTGGGGGCGACCGGAGGAGCCGGAGGATTGACGTCTGCGGCGCCACCGGTATCGACGGTATTGCTTGCGACATCATCGGCCAAAAACGCTGGTACGGACGGCTTGAACGTTGCTGCACCGGCAGGTACGCCGGTCAGCGGGGCCTGCTCGGCGATATTGCCTACCAGCGCTGCAGCGGTGGCATCGGTATGATCGCCTCCGATGGGTTCGGCATGCAAACGGTATTGCCACGCCTCCAGCGGCAATTTGGCGGCCAACTGGCTCAATTCCTCAGCTGCTGCCGCGCCATCGGTGGGGCGGGCATCCACCTGACGCGCGGTCAGATGGGCGATGAACGCCGCCACGGACGGATCAATGCCCTGGCAGACCGTGGCCACGGACGGCACGTCCTCATGAACATGCTTGAAGACAAGCGTCACCGGATTATCCGAATCGAACGGCACCTTGCCGGTCATCATCTCCCATGCCATGATGCCCACCGAATACAGGTCGCCTTGCGCGGTGGCCTGATTGTTCTCGATCATTTCGGGAGCCAGATAAGCGGCGGTGCCCAATAGCATGCCGGTGGAGCTCAATGTGGCCTGGCTGGCGGCCTTGGCCAGACCGAAATCGGTGATCTGCACATGGCCGCGATCATTGATCAAAATGTTCTCGGGCTTGATGTCACGGTGGACCACGCCGGCGCGATGCGCGGAAGCCAGACCATCCAGCGTCTCCGCGACCACGCGCAGCGTCTCACGTACGGAGAATGTGCCTTGGGTGTTCATCTCATGCCGCAGATTGACGCCATGCACATATTCCATGACCAGAAAATCAAGTCCATTGAACTCGCCGGTGTCATACACCTGAACGATGTGCGGGTTGGCGATGGACGCGGCCGAATTGGCCTCGCGGCGGAACCGTTCGACGAACTGCTCCCGATGCGGGCCTTTGGCGAGTTGTGTGTGCATGACCTTAATCGCCACGGTGCGCCCCAGACGCTCATCGATGGCCTCATACACGGTGGCCATACCACCCTCGGCGATATTGCGCACGATGCGGTAGCGTCCCTCAATCATCTGTGTGGGCTCGTTCTCACTCATGTTGTATCGTACGGTTCCTTTAATCACGACTAAACATGTTCAGTGTACATGGCCCCGGTTACGCGGCCGGAGCATCAGCGCATAGTTTTCATGGGTTTTCACCGGTGTCCATGGTCTCATGGTCCGGCGGCTCGCATTGTGGACTATCGCAAGGATTCGGGGATGAATCGCGCACAAGCCTCGGTCAGACGGCGTTGCGCTTCGGAATTCAGCTCAAGACCGGCAATCGCCTTACGGGACTCACCCCATAGGGCAGCGATGCGCTCGCGGGATCGATCAAGAGCACCGGTCGACGTGAACAGTTCAATGGTGCGGGCCACCTGGTTGTCATTGCGACAATCTTCTTCGAAGATGGCAATCAGATCGGCCTTATCCGCCGTATCTGCCGCAGACAGAGCATCAGCCAACAGCACTGTGCGTTTGCCTTCTCGGATGTCTCCGCCAATTGGTTTTCCGGTATTGCGGCTTGATCCGACGACATCCAACAGGTCATCCGCCAGTTGGAACGCCAGTCCGAGCGGCCGGCCGACGGCCAACGCGCAATGTCTGGCCTGATCCGGGCTCTCTCCTGCGGCCAGCAGTGCAAGCAGCAGTGGAGCGATGGTGGTGTAACTGGCTGTCTTCCAGCGGAATACGTTCAATGAGGCGTTCGCCAGAGCTTCGGGATTGGACAGTGGGGTCATCTCGACGGCCAAGTCCAGTACTTGGCCGATTTCCACCTCGCGCTGCATGGTAAGAAACGCCTCGTTCAGAGCATCGGTGTTGGGAAGACGGCTGGCGGACCGGCGTGTGATTTCAATGCAGGCGGTGGCCAGAATGTCGCCGAGCATCAGGCCCAAGCCACGGCCTATGGCACCGCTGTGTACGGCCTGTTCCAAGGCATGATGTGCGGAAGGCTTGCCCCGGCGCAGATCGGATTCGTCGATGATGTCGTCATGCACCAGTGCGGCCGTCTGAAACACTTCAATGGCGCAGGCTAGGTCGATCATGGCGTCACGCCGATCAGGAGTCACGTCGCCGGCAAGAATATCGAAGGCGTCCAATGCGAGCAGCGCACGCAGTCGTTTGCCTCCTTGGCTGGAGGAGGCGGCTTGGTCCACAACCTGTTCCATCACCGGTTTCAGGGCGTCGGCAACCTCGTCGGTGGCGGGGGCGGCAGTCAGTTCCCGCACCAACTGAATGATGCGTGGCTCGATGATTTCGCGGTTGTTAGCAGTTGTGCACATGCCTAATAACTTATCCACAGGGTTTGAAGAACACAAGAACGTTGGGAATCAAGGGTTTTGAAGCTAGAACCACAATGGTCGTTTTTTCCTGCGTCATACGGCGTTTTCAGCCATAGTGGGCACACCCCCTTGGTGCATGAGCTACCCGGCTCGGCGCGCACCACAACACCAATAGATTGCACACCATTAGTCAAGGAGGATATGATGAACAACAACACGCCACACAAGCCGCGTAAGAACCGACACGCCAAACGGCACGCCGCCGAACAGACGGAGCCCTTTGGCTTTGACGAGTTGGAGACGAGATCACAGGAATTCCGCAATGATCGACGACTTCGAGGCGTGCAACAGGCTAATGCCGACTGGGTGGCCGAACCATTGGACGAATGGCTGTCTTGTCTTGATGCCGGGAACACCGACCTAGGCCGAGAGACGATGGCCGCGTTTGCGGTGGGCATGCGTGAGACCTTATCGATTCGTGATGCGCTGATTCTCTCGTTGGTTATTGATGAAAGCCGTTGCCCCAAGTCATGGCTCATGGAATTCGCGGCGCGACCGCATCTGGCGCGTACGAGAACACGAATGGGCGAGCTGCTGACCTGCGCATTCGAGGATGAAGGCATGATGCCGGATAAGGAGCGTTGCCATACCGGCATCGGTATGTTGCTCGATATCGCCGAAGCCTCACCGGTGCCGTACTGCATACAGCCATTGGCCGTAATCGCCTACACCTTATGGTGGCTGGGCGATCCGCGAGCAATGGTGTTCGCCTTGCGATGCCTGCTGCTCGATGAGGATTGTTCGCTGGCGGCGATGATATTCTCAGCCGCCGATCGAGGCGTGGCACCGGCATGGTGCTCGGGCTGAGTGAACCGAAACGGCGGATTTCCGAGGTTTTACGCGCGATGCGCGGAAGGAAAGCGTGTGGTGATCGGCAACACGTCGGGCAACGATGTGGGAATAATCGTCCGTGGAGGGTGGTTTACTCACATAGTTGACGATTTGCCCTTGCCAGAAGTGGGCCCATGTGGTATATGCACTTCACGGCGAGAGATCAGGAGGAGCAGTTTTGGCCACGAAGGAAACGACGGCAACCAAGCAGACAGCCGAGTCCAGCGAGGAGACCGAGACCAAGAAGAAGGCCAGCTCTACGACCACCGCACGCAAGACTTCCGCCAAGAAGTCCAAGTCCGCAGAGCCCTCGAAAAAGACCACGCGCAAGTCCGCTGCGAAGAAAACCGCGAAGAAGGCCAAGGACGATGAGCTCGTCAAAGACGAGGACACTCAGGTCGATGACGAGCTTGATGACGATGCCGAGGTCAACGACGACGATTTGGACGTTGACGACCTCGACGAGGATCTTGACGACGTTGACGAAGGCGATGCCGACGACGAAGACCTCGATGAGGACGATGCCGACGACGACGATGTGGAAGACGACGAGGACGAGGAAGAAGCCAAGTCCAAGGCACCCGAGCAGCCCAAGGAAAAGGGTGCCTACGTGGTCTCCGACACGGATGATGAGGAAGAGAACATCATCCCTTCGGGCAATCCGAAGCGTCGTGTGATCGCGGCCGGCGCAACCGCCGACCCGGTCAAGGACTACCTGAAGCAGATCGGCCGTGTGAGCCTGCTGAACGCCGAACAGGAAGTTGACCTGTCCGAGCGCATCGAGGCCGGCCTGTACGCCCAGCACCTGCTCGACACCGAAAGTGAAGGCATGGAGTTCAAGCGCAAGCGTGAACTCAAGTGGGCCGCTGCCGACGGCAAGAAGGCTAAGGACCATCTGCTGGAAGCCAACCTGCGACTTGTGGTCTCGCTCGCCAAGCGTTACACGGGTCGTGGCATGCTCTTCCTTGATTTGATCCAGGAAGGCAACCTTGGTCTGATTCGTGCCGTCGAGAAGTTCGATTGGAAGAAGGGCTTCAAGTTCTCCACCTACGCCACGTGGTGGATTCGTCAGGCCATCACCCGTGCCATGGCTGATCAGGCCCGCACCATTCGCGTGCCTGTGCACATGGTTGAAGTGATTAACAAGCTGTCCCGTGTACAGCGCCAGATGCTGCAGGATCTGGGGCGTGAACCTACGCCGGACGAGCTGGCCCGCGAGCTGGACATGCCGGTTGAGAAGGTGCAGGAAGTGCAGAAGTACGGCCGCGAACCGATTTCCCTGCACACCCCGCTTGGCGAGGATGGCGATTCCGAGTTCGGCGACCTCATTGAGGATACCGACGCCATCGCTCCGTCCGACGCCGTGGCCTTCTCCCTGCTGCAGGAACAGTTCAAGCAGGTGCTGGAAACCCTGTCTCCGCGTGAGGCCGGCGTCATCAAGATGCGCTATGGCCTTGAAGACGGCCAGCCGAAGACGCTGGACGACATCGGCCGTGTGTATGGCGTGACCCGTGAACGCATCCGTCAGATCGAGTCCAAGACCATGTCCAAGCTGCGCCACCCGTCCCGTTCGCAGACCCTGCGCGACTTCCTGGATCAATGATCATCTGGCTCCCCTCTGTGAGGGGAGCCAAGCATTTGAAGAGAAAAATAGGACTGTATGCCCAAAGAAGAATACGGCGCCAAGGACCTAGCTGTTCTTGAGGGCTTGGATGCGGTGCGCAAGCGTCCGGGCATGTACATCGGCACCACCGACTCGCAGGGTCTTATGCACTGCCTGTGGGAGATCATCGATAACTCCGTGGATGAGGCCTTGGCCGGCTTCTGCAACGATATCGTGGTCACCCTGCACACCGACGGTTCCGTGGAAGTCGCGGACAATGGCCGAGGCATTCCGGTGGATAAGGAACCGAAAACCGGCCTGTCCGGCGTGGAGGTCGTACTGACCAAACTGCATGCCGGTGCCAAGTTCGGCAACTCGTCTTATAACGCCGTCGGTGGCCTGCACGGCGTGGGCTCCTCCGTGGTCAATGCCCTGAGCTCCCGACTGGACGTCGAAGTGGATCGTGACGGCAAGACGCACCACATGACCTTCCACCAAGGTCACCCTGGCGTATACACGGATGCCGACCCGGCCAATCCGTCTCCCGATTCCCCGTTCAAGCGCACTCGCAAGAACCGACCCACCGAGCTGGAAATCATCGGCAAGGTATCTCCCAAAACCACTGGTACCCGTATTCGCTACTGGTATGATCCGGAGATTTTCAACAAAACCGCCGAATTCTCATACGAACAGCTCATCGACCGCGTGCGCCAGACCAGCTTCCTGGTGCCCGGCCTCAAAATCACCATCATCGACGAAAACGTACCGGAAACGGCGGCGACTGACACCGTCGAGGCCACTGATGACGCAACAGTCGAACCTGCGCAAGACCAGGCACCGGCCTTGGATGTCTCGTCCGACGATGCCGAGAGCCCGGCCGAGGAGGACTTCTCGCTGACGGCCGGCGACCAGGTCGTCGATGGCGCGTTCGGCGAACAGCCCGCGCACCCGCGCGTCGTGGAATTCCTGCACACAGGCGGCGTCAAGGACTTCGTCGACTTCCTGTCCAAAGGCGAGCCGATCTCCGACATCTGGCGCATCCAAGGCGAGGGCACCTATAAGGAGGAGACCCAGGCCGTGGGTGAGGGCGGCGAACTGCACGCCCAGGAAATCGAACGCACCTGCGGCGTGGACATCGCCCTGCGATGGGTCAACGGCTATGACACCACAATCATGAGCTTCGTGAACATCGTGGAGACGCCCGGCGGCGGTACTCACGTGGACGGTTTCATGAACGCCATCACCAAGCAGATTCGCAAGGCGGTGGAAGACAACGCCCGCAAGCTCAAGGTGAACATGAAGGACTCCGCCATGAAGGTGGAGCGCGACGATATCCAAGCCGGACTCGTGGCCGTGGTCACCGCACGCGTGGCCGAACCTCAGTTCCAAGGCCAGACCAAGGATGTGCTCGGCACCGCGCAGGTCAAGCCGATCGTCACCCGGCTCACCGACAAGCAATTCGGCGAGATGATCACCGGCTCCAAGCGCGGGTACAAGGAACAATCCGGCCGCGTGCTGGAGAAGATCGTCGGCGAAATGCACGCACGCATCCAGTCGCGCAAGGCCAAGGAGGTCACGCGCCGCAAGAACGCGCTCGAATCCGCCTCGATGCCGGCCAAACTCTCCGACTGCCAGCCGGGCAATGACGACGTGGCCGAACTGTTCATCGTCGAGGGTGATTCCGCACTCGGTACCGCCAAGGCCGCCCGCAACGCCGGTTTCCAAGCGCTGCTGCCGATTCGAGGCAAGATTCTGAACGTGCAGAAGGCGTCGATCACGCAGATGCTCTCCAACAAGGAGTGCGCGGCCATCATCCAGGTGGTGGGCGCCGGCTCCGGCCAGAGCTTCGACATCGAACAGTCGCGCTACCACAAGATCATCATCATGACCGATGCCGATGTGGACGGCGCGCACATCCGTATCCTGCTGCTGACGCTGTTCTACCGGTACATGCGCCCGCTCATCGAGCATGGCTATGTGTATGCCGCCGTGCCGCCGCTGCACCGCATCGCGTTGACCGGCTCGCACAAGGGCGAATATATCTACACGTATTCCGATGACGAGCTGGCCGGCAAGCTGGCCGACCTCGACAAGAAGCACATCGGATACAACGACGACATCCAGCGATACAAGGGTCTGGGCGAGATGGACGCCGACCAGTTGGCGGACACCACCATGGACCCGCGCACGCGTATGCTGCGCCGCATCCGCATGGAGGACGCCGCCCAGGCATCCGAGATCTTCAGCCTGCTGATGGGCGACGACGTGCCGCCGCGCAAGCAGTTCATCGTCGACAACGCCGACGATTTCGACCGCTCCAAGATCGATACCTGACCGTCCTATCTCAAGCTCCCTCTGATGAGGGGGTGTCAGCGAAGCTGACTGGGGGAGAGGCCTCGGGTGGTAGCGGGCTACTCGTATTTCTCTCCCCTCAGTCCGTCTTTGGCGGACAGCTATTTCGTCAGAGGGTGCTGCGGTATATCATCAGGATTTCATCGAGTGCACCGCCGCCGATTATCTCAAGGACAACTACGACATCATCGGCTTTGACCCGCGCGGCGTAGCCGATTCCACGCCGGTGTACTGCGGGCAAGACTCCAAACTGTGATGTTTGCGTGTTGCTGAAGCGCTATTCGATAGACTGATGACATCGTTATCACAACCGGTGCCGTACTGTGAATGGGAGATGGGACATGGCCAGTCTGTTGCTTGCCGTCATCTATGTGGCGTTTATCAGTCTGGGATTGCCGGATTCGCTACTCGGATCCGCATGGCCCACCATGAGCCAGGATCTGAACGTGCCGGTGGCGTGGGCCGGCGGCATCTCCGCGGTGATTTCCATGTTCACGATCGTCTCGGCGCTGCTTTCGGACCGAATGACATTGAAATTCGGGGCAGGCAAGGTCACCGCCGTTTCGGTGGCGTTGACTGCGGCGGCCTTGGCCGGTTTCTCCGTTACCTCGAATTACTGGGTGCTGTTGGCCATCGCCATACCATACGGCCTTGGCGCGGGCGGAGTGGATGCGGCGCTCAATAACTACGTAGCCATTCACTACGAAAGCCGGCATATGAGCTGGCTGCACTGCATGTGGGGCGTCGGCGCATCGGTCGGCCCCTACATCATGGGCTATGCGCTCTCTCAAGGCCAAGGTTGGCCGTGGGGCTATCGGTACATCGCGATCCTGCAGGTGATGCTGACCGTCATCCTGGTGCTGAGCCTGCCACTGTGGAAGAAACGTGGCGCAATTGCGGTCGGCGAATCGACCGATGACACCGCATCATCTGACGGCAATGCCGAGAGATTTGGCACTGCTGAAGGGGTGTCTGTTGCTGAACGCAAACCGCTCGGCGTGGCCGGCGTGCTCGCCATTCGCGGTGCCAAGGAAATCCTCGTGATGTTCTTCTGCTACTGCGCCGTCGAATCCACGGCGGGTCTGTGGGCCTCCAGCTATATGGTGATGCACAGCGGCATCGACAAGATCACCGCCGCCAGCTGGGCCAGCCTATTCTACGTAGGCATCACCGTGGGTCGTGCGCTTTCCGGCTTTCTGACCATGCGATTCAAGGACCCGGTCATGATTCGCCTCGGCCAAGTGCTGGTGTTCGCCGGCATCCTCACCATGTTCGTGCCATTGCCTCACCACCTTGGCGTGGTCGTTGGGCTGGTGGTCATCGGCTTCGGGTGCGCGCCGATTTATCCGTGCGTCATCCACTCGACGCCGGCCTACTTCGGCGAAGACAAATCGCAGGCCATCGTCGGCGTGCAGATGGCCTGCGCCTATGTGGGCTCACTGCTCATGCCGCCACTGTTCGGCATCATCGCGCAATATGTGACAATCAGTCTCTACCCGTGGTATTTGCTGGTGCTCTTGGTGCTGATGGTGGCCATGCACGAGCGTCTTCGCAAGTTGCGCGGCTGATCATATGCGCATTTGGGCCCGTCGCCTACTATGCTTGGAGCCCATGGTGATAAGTGGAGAAGAACATGAACAGATGCCCGAGCCCGTACGGGAGCGATTGAGAGCGCTGAAGGATGCGCCGGGCTCGGTAATCGTGGTCGGCTCGATGAACGCCGATTACACCGTAACCACTAAACGACTACCCAAGCCAGGTGAAACCGTCAATGGTGGTGCCATGAAAGTGCTGCCGGGCGGCAAGGGCGCGAATCAGGCATCTGCCGCCGCTCGTCTCGGTGTCAATGTCCAGTTGCTGGGCGCGGTGGGCGAGGACTCCAACGCGGACTTCCTATTAAGCAAGCTGGATGAGGCCGGCGTCGACACCGCCGATATCCTGCATGTCGAAGGCCCCAGCGGCGCCACGGTAATCACCGTGAGCGCTGAGGGCGAGAACACCATCGTCTATTCGCCGGGTTCCAATGCCAAGGCAAGTGCCGGCTATGTGCAATCACATCGCACGACCATCGCCGAATGCGCGGTATTGGGACTGTGTCTGGAGAGCCCGATTGCCACCGTTATCGCCGCCGCGCAGACCGCGCATGACGCTGGCGTGACCGTGCTGCTCAACGACTCGCCATTTATGGACGAGCTGCCTCACGAACTGGTGGAAGCCACGGATATTCTGCTGGTCAACCAGCATGAAGTGGCTCAACTGCTGGGCCTGCCGGATGATGACGTGGAATCACTCGACTGGTATGAGGTCGCCGAACGATTCACCGATTACGGATTCGACCGGGCGATAGTGACGCTTGGTGCGTCGGGATCGGTGGTGATCGAGAACGGACGTTGGCATCGCGTATCCGCCGCGCAAGTCAATGCAGTGGACACCACCGGTTGCGGCGACTCGTTCATGGGGACCGTGCTGGCTGGCTTGGCCGCCGGTCATACGCTGCTGCAATCCGCGCAAATCGGCTCCTACGTCTCCGCCTATGCGGCCACCAAGCTTGGCGCCCAAAGTGCCTACGGTACCGCCGAAGAAGTCATCGCCTACTTCAGCTGACCTATAATCGTACATATGTACGAAAGCCTGAGCCTGTTTTCCGAACCCACCAAGATGTGGTTCGAGCATGCCTTCGGTCAGCCGACCGAGGCACAGGCTCAGACATGGCCGGCAATCCATTCCGGTCGCAATGTCTTGGTCATCGCCCCTACCGGTTCCGGCAAAACATTGGCTGCGTTTCTCTCAGCCATCGACCGATTGATGACCGTGCCACGCACGCGGCGTGCCGGTGTGCGTGTGCTGTATATCTCGCCGTTAAAGGCGCTCGCGGCCGATGTGGCCAAGAACCTAGAACAGCCTTTGGAGGGCATTGCTGCACAATGCGAGGCGCAAGGGCTGCCCGTGCCGAAGATCGCGGTCGCCACTCGTTCAGGCGACACCACCGCACAGGAGCGGCGGCGCATAGCCTCCCATCCACCGGATATCCTCGTTACCACGCCAGAATCGTTGTATTTGTTGCTCACTTCGAAGGCAGGGCGGATTCTCGGCACTGTCGATACGGTGATCGTCGATGAGATTCATGCAGTGGCGGGCACCAAGCGCGGCGCACATTTGGCGGTAAGTCTGGAACGGCTGGAGAACCTTGTCACAGAATCGCGCAAGCGAGATGCAATCGATGCAGATGCTGATGAGGGCGGTGATGCCGCCGTCGATGCTGGCCGTGGCGATCGTCATATGCAGCGCATTGGTCTATCCGCTACGGTGAATCCGCCTGAAAAGGCGGCGCGATTCCTGGGCGGCGGGCAACCGGTTACCATCGTGAATCCCGGTGGGCGGCCTGCAATGGATTTGCGCATGATTGAGCCGTTGGAAAACATGCGTGATTTGCAGTCCGTGAATGCCAAGCAGCGTGTCGGTGGCGTGGATGCTGAACGGTCCGCTCCGCATATCAGTGGTGTCACGCCGGCCATGCAGCGACTTGCTGAACGCAGGGGCATTGTGCCGGTGGATGATAGAGATGTTTCTTCCACTTCTGGGGACGATTCTGATGCGAGTGATGCGTTCGATTCCTCCGCGTTGGTTGGAGCGGCGGGCGACCGTACCTCCGGTTCCATTTGGCCCGTGGTGGAACGCAGTATTTTGGATGAGATTCTCGCGCACCGCACTACATTGGTGTTCGTTAATTCGCGTGGTGTGGCTGAGAAACTCACTGCGCGCTTGAACGATCTGTATGCGCAGACCCGGCATGGCACCAATCCCGACACTGTGCGGGATCTGGGCTCTCCGGAAGGCCGCGAAGGGTTCTCCACGCATTACGATGCTGTGGTCGGCTCCACCACCATGCTTGTCGGCTCACATGAGGGCGATGATGTCATCGCCATGGCTCATCATGGGTCGGTTTCCAAAGACCGTCGCAAAATGATTGAGGAACGGCTTAAACGTGGTGAATTGCGTTGCGTGGTGGCCACCTCCAGTTTGGAGCTCGGCATTGATATGGGCTCGGTCGACTTGGTGATTCAAGTCGATACGCCGTTGTCGGTCTCCTCCGGATTGCAGCGTGTAGGCCGTGCCGATCATCAGGTCGGTGGCGTCTCTCATGCATTGTTCTACCCGCTCACCCGTCAGCAGATTGTCACTGGGGCCGCAAGTCTGGAAGCCATGATTGCCGGCGATATAGAACCATTGGCCGTGCCGCGCAATCCGCTCGATATTCTCGCCCAGCAGACCGTGGCCGCTGCCGCGATGCACGATTTGAACGCTGATGACTGGTATGCCACGGTGCGCCGTGCTGCGCCGTTTGCCGAACTGCCACGTGACATGTTCGATGCGGTAATCGGCATGATGTCCGGCGAATACAACAGCGAGGAATTCTCGGCCTTTCGGCCGCGACTGGTATGGAATCGGGATAATGGCCTGATTTCCGCCCGTCCCGGTTCGCAGAAAGTGGCCGTTACCTCTGGCGGTACGATTCCCGATCGAGGGCTGTACACCGTGGTCCTGCCTGAGGCGGACGCCGGCAAAGGCCAGCGTCGCGTCGGCGAGTTGGATGAGGAAATGGTCTATGAGTCGCGTGTGGGCGATGTCATTACACTGGGTACCTCCACATGGCAGATTCAGGACATCACCCGCGACCGTGTGGTGGTGACGCCGGCTCCCGGGCGCACCGCACGTCTACCGTTCTGGCACGGCGAAGGTTCCGGCCGCGACTACGGTTTCAGCCGTACCATAGCCCGTTTCACCCGAGAAATCGCTGCCGGGCTAGACATGAGGCGGACTGAGGGGAGGTCTGCCGTAGAGGGGTCAGCCGTTCCAACCTTCATCCCAACAATCCTCACCCGTCTCCACCACGACGGCCTAGATGCCAACGCCATCACCAACTTGGCCCGCCTGCTCTCCGAACAACAAGCCGCCACTGGTACGGTTCCCAGCGACCAAACCCTCGTTGTGGAGCGCACGCGAGATGAAGACGGCGGTTGGCGCATCGTACTGCTGAGTCCATTCGGCCGCCGTGTTCATGAACCGTGGTCCATGGCCATCAGTCGCAGGCTGCGCCAGCGTTATGGTTTTGACGGGCAGGTATATGCCGCTGATGATGGCATCGTCATCCAGCTGCCGGATGGCGACGGGCATATTCCCGCTCAGGATCTGTTCCTTTTCGATTCCGAGGATCTTCAAACGGATGTAGAACGTCAGGTGGGCGAATCCGTATTATTCGCGGCTCGATTCCGTGAGTGCGCCGCTCGGTCGTTGTTCATGCCTCGTTCCGATCCAGGCCGTCGCGTACCCCTATGGCAGCAGCGATTGCGAGCCGCACAGCTCCTGCAATCGGCTCGCGTGGTCAAGAACTTTCCGCTTCTGTTGGAGACTGCACGTGAATGTTTGCAGGACGTGTATGACATGCCCGCCCTGAACGAGGTGATGACCGGATTGCAAGCCGGCACCATTACCGTGAAGGACGTGGAAACCGAGTCGCCATCGCCTTTCGCCGAGAACATTCTCTTTGGCTTCGTCGGCGTGGTGATGTACCAGTATGACCAACCTCAGGCCGAGCGTAGCGCGCAACTGCTGTCTCTCGATCCGCACGTGCTCGAACGCTTGCTCGGCACCACCGATATGGCACAAGTGCTCAACTCGGACGTGATTCGCGAAGTCGAACAGGAACTGGGGGAGCACACTTTCTGGAATGAGCTTGCCGACGATGATGTGACTGGTCGCGTGACCCGTTACGCCAAAACCCATGGTCCTTTCACCGCCGATCAGCTCATAGCCGATCTACACCTCGATGCTACGGATGCCGTGCACACTCTGGATGTGCTGGCTGCCAAAGGCGAGTTGCTGCAAGGCCACTTTGTAGATGATGACGAGCAAGGCCAACAGTGGCTCCATAAGGACGTATTCCGCCGTATTCGGTCTCGCTCATTGGCCAAGGCGCGTAAAGCAGTCAAGCCAGTAGAATCAGAGGCGTTCCAGATGTTTCTTATCGACCGACAAGGTATCGGGCCGGTCGGCGGCGAACGATATGAAGGTGCTGACGGGCTCATGCGCGTTATCGAGCAGCTGGAGGGCATATCACTGCCCACTGCACTCTGGGAGTCGGCAGTATTCCCCGCACGAGTACGAGACTACCAACCTGCATTGCTGGATGAGTTGCTGACCAGCGGCGATGTGGTCTGGGTCGGCTCAAAAACCGGGGGAACCAGTGCGATGGACCCCGGTGAGGTTGCTTTCTATCCGGCGGATTCAATATTGTTCAGCGGTGTGGAACATGGTACGACATCGAACGCCTCAGACGCCACCATGCCGGAAGCGATTCTGACCGCACTGGACTCAGGGGGAGCGTTCCATGCCCGTCAACTGATGGATGCCGCCAAACGTGCGTGGAATGAGACCGCGGAGCCGGACATCAATCCAAACACCGGCGAAATCATTCCGCAAGAGTGGAGCGAACAGCAGTTCAAGGATGCCTTGTGGAGCTTGGTCTGGCAAGGTAAGGTCACCAATTCCAGCTTCGCGCCGGTGCGTGCATTAACCGCAGGCGCAGCAAGCCCGCGTAAATCCACTACATCACGTCGTCGTGGGCGTGTCGCTCCGATTCGCCGAGCCACTACGGATATGACGTTAGGAGGTTTGTGGTCCGCCGTAATCGGGCAAGCTGAAGCCGAAGACACCGACCAGACCGAACGGGCACTCGCACTGGTCGAGACGTTGCTGGACAGGTATGGCGTCATCGCGCAGCCGGTGATTGACAAGGAAAATATCCCGGGTGGCTACTCAGCGTTGTATCCGGTATTGAATCGCATGGAGGAGCATGGTCGACTGGTACGAGGCATGTTCGTCCGTGGTTTCGGCGCGGCCCAATTTGCCGAGCGCGACACCGTGGATGCGTTGCGTCATCCGTCAGAGCATCGTGGCCAGTCCGTGGTGGCATTGAGTGTGCTCGACCCCGCAAATCTCAGTGGCTCCGCCATCGCGTGGCCGGACGCGCCTGCCGGTGCGGGTAAACCGGCACGCCGTATCGGAGCCACGGTCGTGCTCAATGCGCAAGGCGCGCTACTATACGCGGCCGCCAAAGCCAAGCACCTGACAGCGTTCGATCAATCGGTCGGCCATGAAGCCGCTGTCAATGATTCCGACGAACAAATGCGCAAGGCCGCCACGGAACTGGCCTACGCCCTCAAACGCAATGGCACCGGCTCCGTGACATTCAGCGACATCAATGGCGAACCCCTCAACGCCCGTCACCCCTTCGCCCGCATCCTCCACCAGTCCGGCTTCACCCCCGTTCCCCAAGGCATGCGGCTGTACTGATTGAGCCCAGCTATCGAATGCGGTAGTTGGAGCCTCGTTGGGTCATGATGAGGCCGGCGCGGGTGAGCTTCTTATCCAGTGTGTAGAGGGCGTTCTTGAGTAAGCCCTGTTGCTCGAAGAATGGGCCGCCGATAAGTTTGACCAACTCGCTGGTGTTGACGAACTGGCCATCAGCCTTGACCAGCGCTTCAAGCAAACTGTATTCCAGACGGGACAGTGAGATTGCGCTGTGAGTGGATGCGTAGTAGGCCTTGTGATTCGTGGTGTCCAACGTGAGATTGCCACGAATGATCATGGCGGGGGAGTCGGTGGCAAGCGAGCCGACGTATGAGAGCAGTTCGCCATCGGAGAATGGTTTGCTCAGCGCGGCATCTGGGCGTCGTACGTTAGCTTGTGCGCTAGCGGCGGCATTGTCCGAGCGTTGTTCGGCTTCGGCATCTGAGTTGTTTGCGCGTGAATTCGCGCTGAAGGAGCTGTAGGGCGTCTCTTCGATAGGGGCGTACTCGTCAGGCAGCGCTCGCCAGCGGCTGCCTTCACCAATGGTTTTGCTGAGTGGCGTCGAAGTCAGCAGCAGAATCTTGACGGAGGCACGGGCATTGCGTAGGGATTCGATGAGCTGCTCGGTGGAAATGCCGAGCAGGGATTCATCAAGAATCACTGCGTCAAATGACTCCTTGGCGACAGCGGCGAGCGCGATACTACCGGTGCTTGCCAAAGACACCTCATGACGACCGGCAAGCAGGGCACCATGAATGGCGTGGGCCAACGGTTCATTGGATACGGCAACCAGTAGTCTCATCGCCACCTCCTTAATGCTTAGTGTAGGCCGGGTTTAGGGTCTCTTCTCTATTGTTTGGCTCACTATCGTTCGCTCCTCGCCTACAAACACCCCACTGGGGTGTTTGCTTTACGGCTCGGCCCATCAGAGGGAGCTTAATTGAGGTTACGCAATGAAGGCGATGGGGGAGGCGAGGTCTACTCCGGAACCGTCTCGGCGCATATCGGGCTTGGGAAGCTCGACCGGAGAGCCTGCGGATGTAGAGGCGTGCAACGGGTAGAGGCCCACCCAGGCAAGAATCAGCGTGTTCTGGCCCTTCAGGAATCGCTGGGAACGCACGCCGCCGGTAGCGCGACCCTTGGTGGGGTACATTTCCAGCGGAGTGACCTTCGCCGCGCCGTTTTCGGTGCCGGGCAGTGCATCGGAATCGCCGGCCACGGTGAGCACCACTGCACCGGATCCGGAAGTCAAGCCGTTCTCGCCCTCTTCATAGGTCCATGCCACCTTGCCGGCGGGAACCACGTTGAAGGCCGCCACACGGGCGCCCTCGGCCAGCTTGATGCCGGCCATACCGCCCGCAGTACGACCCTGCGGGCGCACGTTCTTCGCCTCAAAGGTCAGTAGCGAGGAATCGGAGGAGATGAACACCAGACGGTCGTCATCCTCGGCCACGGCGGCGAATACCACTTCGTCGCCATCTTTCAGATCAATGACGGGCCAAGAATCCATGGTGGTGGGTGCCTCACGATTCCAACGCTTGATGACACCGTTACGGGTACCGATAGCCAGCGACGGCAACGGCTTGGCCTCGGCGGCCCCGCCATCCTCGCTCTCGTCCTTGGCACTGGTCTTGCCGGACGTCGGCTGCTCCATGGCAATCGCCGTAATCACACGCTCACCGCGAATCGGATCGGTGGATTCGGTCATGCCGATCAGTTCGTCGGCCTGAACTCCTCCCTTCAGCGACAATGTGGCGGTAGCGGGCAAGGCAGGCAAATCAACCACATGCGCGAGCACCAGGCGGCCGGCCGACGTGACCAGCCCATACGTAGCGCGCGTGGAAGTCTCGAAGATTGTGGTGATCTGATCGTCTCTCAAACGCTCATCGGAAGTGGATCGTGCATTGAACACGTCCATCGCGCTTGGCGTGGTACGGGCAATCAAACCGGTAGCGCTCATCATCACCACGCACGGCTCGTCCTCGATCTTCAAGGCTCCGGTCAGCGTGGACTGTTCGCCGGTCTTCTTGGCCGCAGCTGCGGCTGCGGCCACATCGGCTTCGGCGGAGGAGATCGTAGTGGCGGCCTTCACCGCTTCGAGCGCGGACTTGGACACGCCCGAAGCCCCGGCACCCTGCGCCACGACCGGCGTCAACGTGCCATCCGGGTCGGCATCCAGCAGCACGGTACGGCGCGGCGAGCCCCACTTGGCGACCGCTTCGTCCATCTCGTCGGTGACCACCTGGTCGAGCGCCTCGGCGGAGGCCAGGATCCGGGTCAGCTCCTCGATACGCTTCTTCAGATCATCGCGTTCGGCCTCAAGCTCGATACGGTTCATCTTGGTCAGTCGGCGCAGACGCAGGTCGAGGATGTACTGAGCCTGGACCTCGTCCAAATCGAAAACGACCATCAAACGGCTCTTCGCGGCATCCGCATCATCCGAGGTGCGGATTACCTGAATCACCTCGTCGATGTCCAACATGGCTAGCAGCAGGCCCTCGACCAGGTGCAGGCGCTCCAGCGCCTTCTTCTTGCGATATTCACTGCGGCGGCGAATCACCACACGGCGGTGGTCCACCCACACCTGAAGCATCTCCTTCAGACCCATCGTGTGCGGGCGGCCCTCCACCAACGCCACGTTGTTCATGGCGAAGTTGTCTTGCAACGGTGTGTGCTTGAACAACTGCACCAGAACCGCATGCGGGTCGAAACCAGTCTTGATCTCGATGACGATACGCGTGCCGTTATGACGATCGGTCAGATCGAACGCGCCGGAAATCCCCTCCAGCTTGCGGTTCTTCACACCGTCGGAAATACGTTCGATTACCTTCTCCGGGCCCACCATGTACGGCAGCTCGGTGACCACGATGGCCTGCTTGCGGGCCGTGACATGCTCGATATGCGTGGCGGCGCGCGTGGTGAGCGTACCACGGCCAGTGGCATAGGCCTCACGGATGCCGTCGCGGCCGATGATCGTGCCGCCGGTGGGCCAGTCGGGGCCGGGCACGTAACGCATCAGCTGTTCCAGGGTGGCGTCCGAATGCGCCATGAGGAACTTGGCGGCGTTTACCACCTCGCCCAGATTGTGGGTGGCCAGGTTCGTGGCCATGCCCACGGCGATGCCCGAGCCGCCGTTGACCAGCAGATTCGGGATGGCGGCCGGCAGCACGGTCGGTTCCTTGAGCTTGTTGTCATAGTTCGGCGTGAAGTCGACGGTGTCCTCATCGATATCCGCGTTCATGCCGAGAGCGGCCGGGCCAAGCCTGGCCTCGGTGTAACGGGAGGCCGCAGGGCCGTCATCCAGCGAGCCGAAGTTGCCGTGGCCGTCTACCAGCGGCAGACGCATCGCGAACGGCTGTGCCAAACGCACCATGGCCTCGTAGATCGCGGAATCACCGTGCGGGTGGAGCTTGCCCATCACCTCGCCCACCACGCGGGCGGACTTCATATACGGGCGGTCGGGAGTCAGATTCATCTCGCCCATCTGGTAGACGATGCGGCGCTGCACCGGCTTCAAGCCATCGCGCGCATCGGGCAGTGCGCGTGCGTAAATCACCGAATACGCATACTCGAGGAAGGACTTGCTCATCTCCTCGTTCAGCGGCGTCTCGACGATATGCTCCTTGACCGTGCGCGGATCATAGGTTTGCGCGGACGGTTTGCGGTGTGATGCCATGAAACTCCCTTTCGAACGCCCCCATATTAGCGGGAGGGCGCGAAACAGTGCGCAGAGAACGGTTCTCGATAACAACTGTGCGCTGGTTTCGGTGCGCCAATCGCACATGTTTGCCGATAAAACGGCGTGATTCCAGTGTTTCAGTCGATGTGCGTTTGTTTGATTATGTGCGTTGGAGCGCACAGTTGTTATTGAGAACCGTTCTCTGCGCACTGAGCCAAGGGGAGGGGTGCTACTTGAATGGGCAACTATGAGTGTTGAGACGCCGGATATGGACGAGTTGCTGCGGCTGGTGCCCACAGTGGGCTATGGGGATGACGCCCCGGCCGATCGGCGTGGGGGAGCACTGCACCTGTCCGCCGTGCTGCCCGCCTTGTCCGCCGCCATCGGACATCCGACCCCCACCAAGGTCCACGCCGATCCCAAGGCCTGCCAGCGCGCATTGGGGCTGCCCGATGCCGAATCGGCCATCGTGGTGCTCGTGGACGGCCTGGGCTACTGGAACCTCGCCATGCGCCTCGGCCACGCGCCCTATCTGCGTTCGCTGATGAACGAAAGCGCCAATCAGCGTCCCATCGCTACCTGCGCTCCAAGCACCACTGTGGCGGCCATGGCCGCATTCGGTACCGGAACCTGCCCGGGACTGACCGCAATGGCGGGCTATACGCAGCTCGAACCCGCCAGCCATAAGCTCATCCAACTCATCCAGTTCAAAGACGCGCTGGCACCCAAACCAGCCAATCCGCACATTCCTGTGCCGCCCATGGTCGATCCGCTCGACCTGCAGCGCGAGGAGACGGTGTTCGAGAAACTTGCGGCTCAAGAGGTGCGCGTCACGAGCTCGGGGTTGCCCAAGTTCTCCAAATCGCCATTGACCGAAGCCGCATTGCGAGGCACCGACTATCAAAGCAACGTCACCCCACGCGATCGTGTGCTGGCCGCCGCACGCGCCTCCCGCACCCCCGGCCTGACCTACCTGTACATCCGTGACGCCGACAAAGTCGGCCACAATTACGGGTGGGATTCCGAACACTGGGTGGCCGCATTCGAACATATCGACGCCCAGCTCGCGCTCCTGAAACGCAGCGCACCCAAAGGCACACTGATCGTCATCGTAGCCGACCACGGCATGGTGCAAACCGACATGGACCAGCGGATTGACATCGCCGTTGAACCGCAGCTCACCCGAGGCGTGTCACTGGTCGGGGGGGAGCCGCGCTCGCTGATGCTGTATGCCGAGCCGGATGAACGACCTGAGGATATAGCTTGCCGGTGGCGCGATTGTCTGCAAGACCGAGCCTTGGTGCGGACCAAGGATGAGGCCATCGCGGACGGATTGTTTGGACCGGTCTGCGAGCGAGTCCGGCCAATGCTCGGCGATGTGGTCGTGCAGGCAGCGGGAGCCGTGACCCTCGTCGATTCGCGTACGCAAGGAGACAAGGCCACCCACCTGCCGAGCGTGCATGGCTCCCAAACAGCATTGGAAATGGATATTCCCTGCCTGATCGATATGGCCTGATTCGGAAATTCAGTCTCCGAACAGAATCTCGTCCCAGCTTGGTACGGCCGAACGTCCTGATTTACGCTTGGCCGGTTTGGCTGGTGCCTCATGTTCGGTGGCGGCGGATTCGGCCGCCCGCTCCTGCTCGGTGGCTACTAGCTGTGCATTGGGGCCACTCCGTATGGTCTTGTCCGAAACATTGTCAGAGCCCTGCTCTGGTGCCGTGGCAGGCGATTGCTGTAATCCTGCGGCAGATGGCGAAACAGATCCGGCGGTCTGCGAAGAGACCGGACTGGGGGCCGTAGTGCCATGAGCCTGGGTCGTGGCCGGTGAGATGGACGTGGATAGATCCACTGGGGGCATGGAACCTGTGGAAGTGACAGAGGGCCGGATTGCGGCAGGCCGTGCGGCCGGAATCGAAGGCGTAGGAGCCGCCCAAGCAGACACGGCGCGCTCGATACGCGCGGAGCGTACGGAGTCGCCGGGCAGTTCGGGAATCGTCGGCTTGAGTTTGGAATCCGTGGCTGATTCCGGATTCTGTTCGCCGAGCAGTTTTCGAGCGGCATTGTTCAGGCTCATCACGGAATTGTCGTGCATATTCCACGTCCATTCGGCATGGATCTCACGGCCCGCGGAAGTGAATATCGCCACGATGCGCCAAGGCTCAAGTCCACGTCGGGTGGATTTCCAGGTCACTGATTCCATGCCGATTCCCGCAGAGGCCAGCGTGCGTTCCACCAGTTCGCTGATGGTGCGCACCCTGCTGTCTTTGGGTGCCGCCACGGCAAGGAACTGTTCGATGGCATACTGTTTCTCGGTCTCCACAGCCATGGAGAAACGACGTACCAGCATTTCGCTCAGATGATATTTCTCCGCGACACGGGCCGGATCGGCACCGGCGCGAATCAGCGACTGTATCTGGGAAATCGGCAAAGTGGACTGCTGATGCGGCTGGGGAGCCTGTCGCATCTCGCTTCTGACCTGCTTGGCCTCAAGAATCGCCCGTTCGAGCGTGTCGTCCACGCTCACAGCCATTTCCCTGCCGCCAAGGGAGAATACGAGGTCCCCCGTCTTGCTCACGCGCACGAAACGGGCTTTTTCAAGCCGATCATCTGGCATATTCGCACCACTTTCCGTCGCAAAGACATTACTTCTTTTAAGTATGCCCCACGTGTCGAACTTTACGAGTATTTCAAATCGTGTATCCTATGGGCGAGTACGGCGCTGACCGTGCTATATATATCGACTTACGAACCAAAGACGACGAAAGGACCATGATGGCTCAGGATTATGATTCCCCCCGCAACAAGGATGAGGACGAGGAATCGCTGCAGGCGCTGGGGAAGTCCTCGCAGAACGCCTCGAGCGACATCGACGACGATGAGAACGCCATCGCCGAAGACTACGAACTGCCGGGCGCCGATTTGAGCAACGAGGATTCCTCGGTGACCGTCATCCCCATGCAGGGTGACGAGTTCATCTGCTCGCAGTGCTTCCTGGTCAAGCATCGCAGCCAGCTCGCCTACACGGACGAGGATGGCCAGCCGGTGTGTGAGGAGTGCGCCGCCTGATGGCGTTCGACGAGACCTACAACGAGCCCGAATCCACCGAGGTCCTGGTCAAGAGCCTCGACCCCGAACATCCGGCCCAGCTGCACTATGCCCACGCGGGCGATGCCGGTGCCGACCTCATCACCACCGTCGATGTGACGCTGAAGCCTTTTGAACGGGCACTGGTTCCCACCGGCGTGGCCATCGCCCTACCTGCGGGCTACGTGGCGTTGGTGCATCCGCGTTCCGGGCTGGCCGCCAAGCAGGGCGTCACCGTGCTCAACGCGCCTGGCACCGTTGATGCCGGCTACCGTGGCGAGATCAAGGTGCCTCTGATCAACCTCGATCCGAAGCACACCGCCGTCTTCCATCCGGGCGATCGCATCGCTCAATTGGTGATTCAGCGGTATGTTGAGGCTCGGTTCATCCCGGCCGAGACACTGCCCGGATCCGATCGCGCCGAACGCGGGTTCGGTTCGACGGGAGTGGCGTCCTGACCGGATTAGGCCGGTTGAATGACTAAGGTGATGACGGCAACAACGGTTGTGGAACCAATGATGGCGAACAGGTGAATGCACAAGGCTCCGGTTCGCGGCTACAATGAACTTCATGACGAGGGAGGTGACTGGCATGGCAGAGATTGATGGCGAGCAGTACGCCGCCCGTAAGTTGGGTTGTGAGATCAGTGCCGATCCGCTCAATCCGCTGGATCCAATCAAGAAGGTGTGCAAGTCCCATCACCCCGATGAGGATTTGTCCATTCTTGACCGTGCCTACCGGCGTGCCGTCATCCAGCACTCCGCCCAGCGCCGCAAGTCTGGCGAGCCGTACATCATCCACCCGCTGGCCGTTTCCCAGATTCTCGCGGATCTGGGCATGGGCCCGATCGTGGTGGCAGCCGGCCTGTTGCACGACACGGTGGAAGACACCGACTATACGTTGGATCAATGCCGCGCCGAATTCGGCGACACCGTGGCCGGTCTGGTCGATGGCGTTACCAAGCTGAGTCAGCTTGAAGTGGGTGATTCCGCCCAAGCCGAAACCATTCGCAAACTCGTGGTGGCCATGAGCCGCGACGTGCGTACCTTGGTGGTCAAGCTCGCCGACCGCGTACACAACGCTCGCACCTGGCGCTATGTGAAGACCACGTCCGCCCAGAAGAAGGCGCGTGAAACCCTTGACGTGTACGCACCTTTGGCCAACCGACTCGGTATGAACGCCATCAAGACGGAGCTCGAGGAACTGAGCTTCAAGGTGCTCTACCCGAAGATCTACAACGAGATCGTGGTGCTGGTGGCTCGCCGAGCCGGCCAGCGCGATGTGTACCTGAAGCAGATTCTGGCGGAGATCAACGAGGATCTCGACGAGCAGAACATCAAGGCATACGTCACCGGACGCCCGAAGGATTACTTCTCCATCTACCAGAAGATGATCGTGCGCGGCCATGATTTCGCGAACATCTACGATTTGGTCGGTGTGCGCATCATCGTCGACACCATTCAGGACTGCTATGCGGCGCTTGGTGCCGTGCATGCGCGGTGGAACCCGGTTCCCGGCCGATTCAAGGACTACATCGCCATGCCGAAGCTCAACATGTACCAGTCGCTGCACACCACGGTGGTGGGCCCCGGTGGCAAGCCGGTCGAAATCCAGATTCGCACTTGGGACATGCACCGCCGCGCCGAATTCGGCATCGCCGCGCACTGGAAATACAAGGAAAACGGCCAGGCCGGCCGCGCCCTGAGCTCGCCGGACAAGTCCGATCGAAAGCGTGATGAAAACAATCAGGAGCTTTCCGAGGTCGATAACCTCAAATGGATTCAGCAGCTCGCCGACTGGACCAGCGAGACCCCTGATTCCAACGAATTCTTGGGCTCGCTCAAGGAAGACCTTGGCTCGTCCGAAGTCTACGTGTTCACGCCGAAAGGCAAAATCGTATCCCTGCCCGCTCACGCCACGCCGGTCGACTTCGCGTACGCCGTGCACACCGAAGTGGGCCACCGTACGATGGGCGCGCGCGTCAACGGTCGTTTGGTGCCGCTCGACACCACGCTCGATAATGGCGATACCGTCGAAATTCTGACGTCCAAATCCGATACAGCCGGCCCGTCACGCGATTGGCTGAGCTTCGTCAAGAGTCCGAAGGCCCGCAACAAGATTCGTCAGTGGTTCTCCAAGGAGCGTCGTACTGAAGCCATCGAGGAGGGCCGCGACGAGCTGACCCGCGCGATGCGCAAGCGCAATCTGCCGGTCAACACATTGCTTACGCCCGAAGCACTGGTGGGTGTGGCCGACGACCTTAACTTCCCGAACGCGGACGCCGTGTTCGCCGCCATTGGTGACGGACAGGTCTCCACGCAGAACGTCATCTCGCATCTGGTCAAGGATGCGGGTGCCGACGAGGTCGATGAGGAAGTCGAGCAGGAAGTCCTGCCGCTGAAGCCCATGGAACGCAAGGCCTCCAGCAGCTCCACCGGCGTGTCCGTCAAGGGCGTGGGCGATGTGTGGATCAAGCTGGCCCGTTGCTGCATGCCGGTGCCCGGTGACAATATCATCGGCTTCATCACCCGTAATCAGGGCGTATCCGTGCACCGCACCGACTGCCAGAACATGATCGATCTGAAAAACAAGCAGCCTGAGCGTGTGGTCGAAGTCGAATGGACCAGCACCAAGGGCCTGTTCATGGTCAAGATTCAGGTCGAGGCGCTGGATCGACGAAACCTGCTTTCGGACGTGACACGTGTGCTTTCCGACCATGGCGTGAACATCATTTCCGGTACGATCGCCACCGGTTCCGATCGCGTGGCCACCAGCCAGTTCAGCTTCGAAATGGCCGATCCGCAGCATCTCAACTCGTTGCTGGCAGCCGTGCGCAAGATTGATGGCGTGTTCGACGTGTACCGCATCACTGGTGCCAAGGAATCCGCCGAACCTCGACTGCGCAAGATGAAGTAGGCCGTTGCCTTACTCTGGCTCCCCTCAGAGAGGGGAGCCAAGAACACGAAAAGGTCCTGACTGGAATACCAATCAGGACCTTTGCCGTATATGTTGTCGGTCTTACTCCGCCACGTCCACAGAGAGAATCACGGCCGGCTCGAGCGGGCGATCCATTGGATCGGTGTCCAGTGTTTCGAGCTTATCGACGACCTTCTTGGAGTCGTCATCGGCGACCTCACCGAAGATGGTGTGGTGACCGTCCAGCCACGGGGTCGGCACGGTGGTGATGAAGAACTGGGAGCCGTTGGTGCCATGGACCTTACCGTCCATGCCGCGACGCAGACCGGCGTTGGCCATAGCCAACAGGTACGGCTTGTCGAACTTCAGGCTCGGGTCGATCTCATCGTCGAACTCGTAGCCAGGGCCGCCGGTACCGGTGCCCAGCGGGCAACCGCCCTGAATCATGAACTGCTTGATGATGCGGTGGAAGATCAGGCCGTTGTAGAACTTGCCGTGGGAAGGCTGGCCGGTGTACGGGTCCGCCCATTCCTTCTCGCCAGTGGCGAGGCCCAGGAAGTTGGCCACGGTGTTCGGAGCCTTGTCGTCGAACAGGTTGATGGTGATGCTGCCCTCAGAGGTATGCATGATGATGGTAGTCATGGTCTTAAGTGTCTCATGGGCTTGAGACCGGCCGGAAACCCCAATCCCGTCATGCTTCGAGGGGCTGGACGGGGAACCCGAGCCGGACGGGACCCCGAACGGCACGAAACCGGCCAAGGCACCTTTAGCTGCACCTGAGATTCCACCCTCGACCGGGGCGTCGGGGTTGAAGGGACTGACAAGGAACCTGGGGGAGCCGGCACCTACCAAAGCACCTGGCTTCTCGGCAAAAACTCCATACTCGGCCGATTTTGCATATCCAGCCTCGGCTTTGCTGAGAATTGTGTCATCCATTAGAGCGCTCGGCGTGACACCTAGAAAATCGGCGGTCGTTACAAGATCGCTTACTGACCATCCAACTTTGCCACACATTTTCATGGACATAGCACTCTTGGTAATGCCCAAAGCTTCTCCAAGTGCCTTTTGTGTTTTTCCGCTTAGTCCTAGATAAACTCTCACGTTGGTCGGGATCGCCGCTTCAGCACGCTGTCCTTTATCCAAAGGTGTTTCTGGCGAGACTTCCGATGTGGACATATGATCACTTCCCAAAATAGTTCAGAATTTCTTAATTAAGTGTCTCATACGATTTGCGTTCAGTCAAACTGTACGCTATAGTGAAGTACAGTAAAAATGAACCAAGTCAGAAAGAAAGAACTATGAATGGAGTGACCCAAAGGATAAGTGCTCTGGTAAAGAGTGAGGGACTTACTTGTGCCCAACTCGGTTCATTGCTTGGTTTATCGAAAACTTCGGCGAATGGAAAACTCTTGGGACGCATTGGCTGGACAACTTCAGACATCGTTGTGTTGTCCGAGCACTTCCGTGTGTCTACCGACTATTTGCTGGGGCTTGATGCTGATCATGAGGAGGTTGCGTGATGGCTGGTGGAATCTACGAACAGTCCGAATGGCCGGACAGCCGGTGGGATTGCGTCACGGTGTGCGATGGCTGCCACACGGTGGTCTGGGGCACGTTCTGGGACGACTACGATTCGGCCGCCCGCGACGCTTATTTCGCCCGTAACGGCTGGCGCAACTACTGCGTCCCGGGCGACACGGAGATTTTGGAGCTCTGCCCGGCCTGCGCCGTGCGCGCCCTGCGCCGCGGCGAGACCCGCGGCCTGGCCGACACCTGGCTCCGCCCCACGCATGCCTACACGCATGCCTTCCGGGAGGTCGATGCACAGCTCTCCGTCCGCGAACGGGTGGTGGCGAACCTGCTGCTGACCGAGGGGAGGACGGCATGAGCGACGAAGCCGGAAGACTCGTCTTCTCCCGCGACCCGTCGGGAACATTCACCGACGGTATGGTCTTCGGAACTTCAGGAGGCGGTGAGAACGCCAATCTCGAAGTGCTGTGTGCGTTGCCCTACGAGCTTGTACGCCCACATGCTAGTGCCTCTGTCCTGGGTCCGCTGGTCGGCGTAGGGAATGTGAAGAGGCTGTTCCTGAGCGTCAAATACCTTGATGGTGAGATATCCGTCGGGCGGTACGACCGTGTATCCGGCTTTCTCGTTGAGCAGGCGCGCGCCCTCGTTGGTGGGGATGCTGAGTATCAGTTCAGCGCCGTGGTCTGCCGCCCAGGAGTCGCAGAACGCCTTGATCTGCGATCCGAAGCCTTCGCGCCGATGCTTTCTGACGACCGCGATCCCTTTGATGATGGCTGCATGCTCGGCGAAAGCCTCTCGTATCTGTGCGGCATGGACCCCGCTCGTCCCGGTGCGGTATATGAGCGTCTCGGCTACGCAAAGGGCTGGCTGGATGAGGGCCGCGCCTATCAGACGGTCCTGTCCCCATACGCCTATGTACGTAGGCCTGATCGTTCCATCGTCGTGTCTGACGACTGCTGGGACGCTTTGATCGAAGTCTTTGATGTCCCTGATGAGCAGGCTCTTGATTGCCTTTGCCTCGCCATCCGTTGCGGCGGCGCGTGGCCCGTCGACGGCGAGGGAGGTGGTGCGATGGTCTGATCCCATTCGATTTTCTCTCTTTCTCTGCAACTAAAAAAACGCCCGTTCCCGATGCTGGAACGTCGGGGACGGGCGGTGCAACCAATATTCCGAGCGGCCGCGGATCCCGTATCTTGCCGGATCCCGGTCCGTGGCCGCCCAATGCATTGTCTTGGAGTAGTGATCACACATGAACGACTTTACTAAAGCATTCCGCATGTCTTGCTCTGTGTTTCCCGAGTGTAACCGGGATTTCCAGGCGCCGGTCTGGACTTTCCCGGTCGTGGTGGCATTCGCCCGCCATAATGGTCCGGTTTCCACCGATTCCCGTCGCCTGGCGTCGATGATGGCGCACCCGTCCATGGAAGGGAGACTCGCGTGAACTGGCTTGCAATCGTATTGATCGTGTTCGTCGCGTTCTCGTGGCTGATGACGCTGGCCCTGTGCCGGGCGGCACGTCTCGGCGACGAGCAGTCCGCCAGACTGGACACCGAACGCCGTGCCGCCCAGCAGCGTGAGGAGGAGCGGCCGTGAGCAACATCGCACTGTCATGGGCCTTCAAATGCCATGTGGGCAACGCCAGCGCGAAGGCCGTGCTCGTCTACCTCGCGGACCGCGCGGACGACGACGGCACCGCAGCCTATCCGAAGATCGCGACCATCGTCAACATCACCGAACTCTCGGAACGGACCGTGCGCACCGCGTTGAAGACGCTCCAGGAGCGCGGCTTCATCCGCCGTGGCGACCAACGGTACGCGCGCCTCGGCAAGGGCGGCAGGAACCGTCTGCCCCAGTACTGCCAGATCGTGTGGGACCTCGCGGTCGAATCCGACCCGTCGACCCTCGAATGGATCAAGGAGACGCACACGGCGGAACACGACCCGAAGACCATGGGCAATACCGTGGACCCCGCCGCCTCCACCATCATGGAAAACGGCGAATCCAAGGACGTGACTCCGGAAAACGCTGGAACGAAGCCGATTCCCAGCACTGCAAATCTCGCAGGGCTGGAAAACGACCCGGAACCGGCACTGCAAATCTCGCACCTCCAGCACTGCGAGAGCTGCACCCCCAGCACTGCAAATGCCGCAGGGCTGCTATATAAGGATAAAACCCTCCAGGTAAACCCTCCGAGTAAAACCTCCTTCCCCTCTGCCCCTACGGGGCATCTCCCCGCAAGCGGGGCGACCGCCGCCGAAAAAAATAAAACCGAACAACTCGACGAGGACGACACCGAGATCGCCGAAGCGGCCGGACGGGTCCTCGCCTCGCTCGGTGCGCAGCGCTCGATGCTCGGCCTGGCCACGCCCTCACCGACCAAAGCCGACCGCAAGGCCATCATCGGCCTGTACCGCAGGCTCGTCGACCAGGGAGCGCAATGGCCCACCCTCGTGATGGTCGACGCGATCGGCTTCGCCATGAACGGCGATTGGTGGCCCAAACGCATCCGCACCGGCCGGGCCCTCGCCAGACACTGGGACGAACTCAACGACGACATGATCCTCGCAGCCGGCCGCACAGACGGCGACGCACACGTGCAGACGGTTCCGGCGGCCGTGCCGGAGCCGGATGCTGCGCCATGGCTGCCCGACTGGGCCGTGAAGACGCTGGCCGAATTGGACGGCCAGGACGCGACGGCCGGAGGGGAGGCGACGGCATGACCACGCGCATCGACTGTTCCGAGGCGGGCTTCAACGAATTCCTCCTCGCCAACCCGCAGCTCGACGGGCACGCGGACCTGATCTGGCAGCTGCACGCCGTCTACTGGCGCAACAAGCGCCTCGGCCATCCCAAGGCCGTCGGCCTGCTGATCCAATACGCCCGGGCATGGGCCGCCCGCAATCCCGGCGAAACCGCCATAGGACGCCTCCAGGCCCGCAAGACGCCGATGGCGCAAGGACGGCGGCCATGAACGGGCGGGACATGATGCCGGCCTGCGCGAGAATCGCCGCAGTCGACCCGGCCATGGCGGATCGCATGTGGAACACGACGACCGACGACGATGGCCGGGACCTGGTCGACGAACGGATGCGCGGCAAGGGCCGCATGCTGTGTGCCGCGTGCCCCATGCGCCTCGACTGCATCAGCCGCGCTCTCGTCAACGGCTGGAAGGACAAGGCCGTGTACGGCGGGCTCGACTATGCGAGCCGCTGGATCCTCGCCCGACTGATCGCCCGCGACCTGCACATCGACATGTCCGGCCTGCACCGGATCACGCCGCACCGGATCCGCGAATGGCTGGCCGCCAACCCGGACTGGGGCGAACGCATGCGCCGGGACGGCAGGGACTACTGGCGGTCCGTCAAACGCCGCCAACGCTCCCGCCGCGAATACACGCACGACGACCCGCTCTTCCTCCCGACCGAACCCGTGCCGGACGGCCTGGTCCAGGGCAGCCTCTTCTGACCGCCGCCACCGCAGTCCGAGTGGACTGCGGCACAGGCCACGATACCGAAAAACCAATTAACCGATTTACCGAAAACAGTACAGGCCGGAATACCGGAACCAACGAACCATGCCACAGGCAATCCCATTTAAGCGTTGCGGCGCATATAACCACAACGCTTATGTGAGGTATTCAGGTCGAAGCGCAAGGCAATGCCTTCAACCGACTGGATACCGCGATACCGGAACCGGTAAATACCGAAAAACCGTAAAACCAAAATAAGGAGAAACCGATGAACGACAAGAAGAACCGCGAGCCGATGGTCATCGCATTGGCGACAGGCAAGGGCGGCAGCATGAAGACCACATCGGCCGTGTTCCTGGCCTGCGCCCTCGTGGACCAGTCCCGGGGCGAGCAGCGCGTGCTCGTCGTCGACGCGGACGTGCAGGGCGACGCGAAGGACTGGTGGTACAGGGCCGCCGAGCTGGACGACCCGCTGCCGTTCGACGTGATGTCCGCCGCGCCGGCCGACATCGCGCACCTGCACGGGATCAACGACCGTCTCGACGACCCCGTCGACTGGGTGCTGATCGACTCCGCCCCGTACGGGCGCGCGTTGGACGAATCGGTGAACAACGCGGACCTCGTGGTCATCCCGTCGAGCCCCAGCCGCATCGACCTCGACCAGGCCGTCGGGGTGAAGGACCTGTGCGACCGTCGCGGCGTCCCCGCCGCGATCCTCCTGTGCCGCACCGAGGCCAACACGACCGCCCTCCGCGACGCCCTAGCCTGGATCGATGCCGCGGACATCGCGTGCTTCGAGACGCTGATCCCGAAACGCCAGGACATCCTCAACGCGAAATCCACCCGCCCCCGCGGGTCCCGCCTGCACGAGTACCGCGACCTGGCAGCCGAACTCAAGCGGACCATGCGACAGCTCAAGGGGGAGGAGAAACTGTGAGGAACATGAACTTGACGCCTCGTCCGCGCGACCTGACCATGCTGCTCACCGGCGGCCGGCCGGCACCGGCGGATACCGGAAGACCGGAATCGGTGGAAACCGAAATACCGAAAAACCGGAAGACCGTGAAACCGAGCGACGCGGAGGGCTGGGTGAAGACCAGCGTGAGCCTGCGCGCCTCGACCCGGCGCAGGCTCAAGACCTTCGCCGCCGAGCACGACATGCGGATCCAGGAAGTGGTCGATGCCGCCCTCGAAACGTACCTGGGCTTTGGAGGGGAACGATGAACCGCATCATGCTCCTCGGACTGCTGGTCTGCATCTCTCGCGTGGCATTGTGCGGAGTGATGGGCGTGATGGCCGAAACCGTCGCCCGGCGCGCTGAATCCAGCAGCCTTCGCGGCCTGTGCTGCCTGTGCGTCGTCGCCTACGCTCTCGTCCTCGTGGAGTCCTTCGCTCCGATGGACTCGGCCCAGACCGTCGTCCATCGGGCCGTCCCGCTGCTTTTCTTCGTCCCGAATCTTTTCATTTGGATCTCGATGCGGCCCTCCGGTGTGTCCATGCGCGGCACGCGCCGGAGGAACGATACAGACGGCTCCGCCGATTCGATAAGCTGTGAACCTATGAACAAGGAGAACAAATGACAGAAAAAGAAAAGGCCATCGAAGTTTCGGCCGAGTCCACGGAAAAGAAAACAAAGAAGCCGCATCGCAGAAGGGCCATCGTCATCACCGTCGTCGTACTCGCACTGCTCACGGCGGGAGGCATCGCCTGGAAGGCGCACGCGGACCGCCTCATGGCCGAGGCCAGGGCGGATTGCGCGGCCGCATCCGAACGCCTGCGCACCGCGACGAACGACTGGAACACGCTTCTGAACGGGTCCGCGGCGGACGCGGCGAAGACCGATAGGAAAAGCGTGAAGGACGCGAAGATGCTGGACGCCCTGTCCAAGACGATGAAGGCCACGATTCCGAAGACCGTTTCCTGCAAGGCGGATTCGAGGACCGGCGTGCAGGAGGCCGCAAAGGCCATCACGGCGAACGCGGCATGGTATAAGACGCATGCGAAGACGCTGTCCAAGGCCGTGAAGGCGGTCGAATCGTCCAAACTCGACAAGACCGTGGACGACGCGCAGGCGCTCTACGACGCGACCTCCGGGAAGGTGCAGGACGACAAGACCCGCGCAAGCCTGCTGGACGCCATCAAAAAGCGTGACGCGGATGCCATCGGCAAGGCCGTGAAGACGGTGAACGAATCGAAGGCGGCGAAGGAGAAGGCCGACGCGGAGGCGAAGGCCAAGGCCGAACAGGAGGCCGCGGCCCAGGCCGCCGCTGCGGCCGCACAGTCGCAACGGCAGGCCCAGTCGTACACGCCGTCCTATACGAACACCGGCACGAGTTCGGGCCGCTCCTACACAAACGTCGGTTCGGCAGGCGCATCCTCTGGTTCGACGGGCGGCTCGTCGTCCGGTGGGTCAGGCTGGTCGGGGCCGACCAGCGGCGGACACGGTGATCCAGGTGCCTGTAGTTTGGAGGATTGCTCCATCCCAATCCAACATTAAGCCGGTCGACTCCGTTTCTCTTTCAGGGCCGTTCCACGAACATCCGTGGGACGGCCCTTTCCTGTCTCCTGCGCGAATGTCCAAACCGGAGTCCGTGAAACCGGGTTGCAATGGTATCGGTCGGGGATCGCAATTCCCGCCCCGACACAGTCAAGTGCAGAATCTCTGAAAGGAGAGGAACATTGGGTTACACCAATAATAAACGGAAGACGTTGGCGTTGCTGACGGCCGTTGCCACCCTGGCCGGCGGTCTGACCGCGGGCACCGCATACGCCGGTGGCGGGGGCGGCAACAGGCCCGGCACCGGCGGCAGCGGCGCGGCAACGCAGTTCTGGCAGTACAAGGACGACGCGTCCGGTTCATGGGGCCTGGCGACCGACATCAACAGCGTGAGCCGCGCCATGGCCAACGCAGGCGTGAGGATGGACGACTCGTCCGGCAAGGCCGCCGCCGCGCTGGCCGACGCGAACAGCCGGTGCGTCGCCGGTTTCCACCAGCGCCATCCGGGCGAGGGCGACGGCGACTGCCGCGTCGTCGCGGTCGGCGCGGTCTCCGGCAACGGGTCCACCACCAGCGTATGGAACGGATCCGGCATCGCCGACGTGAGTATATGGTTGGACAACTGGAACAAGTACATCGCACCAGGCGATTACAACTACGCTGGAACTCGTCACTATAAGACCTCTACCGCGTTTGATGACGATCCGTCCACGAGTGTGGACAAGCTCATGGAACGGTACGTGTCCAGCACGGCCAGCATCGTCATCATCGCGCTCGACAAATACCAGCCCGCCCCACCGAACTACGACCTGACCGTCACCACCACGCACAAGCAGAGGACCAACCTGAAGGTCGGCTCCACCGACCCGATCGGCGACACCCTGCACGCGAGCAACAACGGCAGCAGCATCAAAGAGAACCTGAACGGCACGGCCATCATCCACTACGAGGGCCAGAAGAACGGCTACGTCGCAGCCAAGACGGTCAGCAAGCCGATCACCTTCGCCAACAACGGCGACACCCAGCTCGAGAACCTCGCCACGCCAGCCGACTTCGGCATGAGCCACTGGCAGGAAGGCCAGTACTGGATCGATATCCAGGTCGCCAAGCAGGGCAGGATGAACGCGGCCGTCGACACGACCGACAAGGACCCGGCCGAGACCTGGAACGTGAGCGCCGAACCGCCGACCCCGCCGACCAAGACCATCGACGAGGGCGTGAGCGCCGACAGCATGACCAACCGCACCGTCATCACCTACGGCACCGGCAAGGGCGGCTACGAGATGACGTTCAAGGACAAGATCACAGCCAACGGCGTCGACTACACCGTCGACGACTACAAGCTCGTCGACAAGACCGACAACGACCGCGACGCGTCCAACGAGTTCACCATCACCTGGGACCGCAAGACGGACACCGTCTCGGCGGTGCGCACGGCCGACAAGGGCGAGATGCCCTTGGACCACCAGTACGAGTTCAGCTTCAATGCCACCGTCAGCAAGCCGAAGGACTTCAAGAAGGTCAAGGACCACGCGACCGGCAAGTGGAACCAGGAACCCGAGGCCGACGCCGGCAGCAAGGAATTCGACACCTGGCAGCCGAACCCCGACAAGAGCTGGATCTTCGAGCAGGACGGCAAATGGCAGGCCGTCATCGACCCGCAGGAGACCAACAAGACCGGCGGCGACGCGCACACCTACCTCGACGGGGACAAGGTCGGCAGCGTCGTCAACGGCACCATCGGCAGGAACCTGATCCAGGCGCCGAAACAGTTCACCCTCACCGATGACTGGACTGCCGCCGACTACCTGTTCGACGCCGACACCAAGAACATCCGCGTGTACGAGGCCACGGCCGGCACCGACCGCGAAAGCAGCGTGAGCGACATCGTCAACACCGGCAAGGACGTGACCGACCAGTTCGACATCACAGTCCAGGGCACCAAGGCCACCGCCACCGCCAATGCCTCCTACCTCAAGGGATTGAAGAAACTGAAGAACCCGAAGCAGGTCACGCTCCTCATCCCCGGCAGGATCAACTTCGCGGACGGCAAGGGCGCGGCCCAGGTGCGCGACGACTTCGGCAAGCAGGCGGGCGACGAACTCACCTTCTGCACCGCCCCGAACGGCAAGAACCTGACCAACGGCGGCTCCGAGACCGTCAACAACCACACCGAACCGACCAACGAACCGCAGATCTGCGGCTACATCCCACCGGTCAAGAAGGACGTCGTGTCCGAGGCGAGCCAGGGCGGCGACCAGGAGAGCGTGGACGGCAAAGTCGTCCAGCCCGGCCAGAAGGTCGAATACCAGCTCAACACCCAGCCGCAACTGCCGGCCGACCTCGCCTACGAGGTCAAGTCCGTGAGCTTCACCGACTCCTACGACGCCTATCTGAAACCGGACAAGCAGACCCTGGAGATGATGGACCTGAACACCGGCAAGCCGGTGTCCAAGAAGAAGTACACGACCACGTGGGATGATTCCAAGCACATGTTCACCCTGACCGTCACCGACCAGGAGACGATCAGCCAGTGGCGCGCCGGCACCAGCCCCCGCCTCCAGGTCCGCTTCGAGGGAACCGTCGCCGACGACGCCCCCACCGACCACAAGGTCGGCAACAAGTGGGTGCTGACCCTCAACAACTCGCTGACCCCGAGCAACGAGGTGTTCAACATCCCGCCGAAGCTCGACCCCGTCAAGAAGGACACGCAGAAGGACCCGACGATCAGCATCGACGGCAAGACCGCCCTGCTGGGAGACGAGATCTACTACCGCGTCACCCTCGACGCCAGGCAGGACAACCAGGCCTACAAGGTCTGGAGGCTCGGCATGACCGACGACTACGACGACGAGTACCTGAAACTCGACGCCACCAACGTGGAGATCACCGACGAGACCGGCAAGGACGTCACCGACAAGTTCAACATCCAGGACAAGGACGGCGTGCTCTACGCCTACGCCAAGCTGGTGGACACCGAGATCCCCGCGACGGGCGAGACCGTCAAGGGCGACCCACAGCCGGAAGACCTCAAGGCCTACAGCGAGTCCGACGAGCATGACCCGCTCACCCGGCCCGCCATCGACCAGACGCTCCTCGGCCACACGTACACCGTGACCATGCCGATGACCGTCATCAAGGTCACCGACGGCTACACCGTGAAGAACAAGGCCACGCAGGTGCTCAACAAGATCCGCAAGGACACCAACGAGGTCACGAACCCCCTGAAGCCCATCAACCCGGCCAAGGACGTCACCGTGAAGGTCGGCGGCGCGTCCGCCAACGGCAAGAGCATCTACAAGGGCCGCAGCTTCCTCTACCAGCTCGACAGCTCCATCCTGCCGGCCAACCGCGCCTACCCGCAGGTCGACAAGTGGGACATCGTCGACTCCCTCGATCCGGCCTTCGACGAATACACCGGCCAGTGGGCCGTGTACGCGACCCGCGACCTGCTTTCAGGCGGCGAGGCCCTCGCGTCCAAGGGCGACAGGATCGCCGGCTCCGGTTTCGACAGCTCGAAGCTCGGCGGCGACCTCTTCACCCTCTCCGCGGCCACCGTCGACGGCCGCAACGTCGTCACCATCGAAGCGACCGACCGCTACAGGGCCCTCGTGTCCGACGACTCCCATGAGGCCGGCTGGCGCGCCTACATCCAGTGCAAGCGCCTCGCCGTGACCGACCGCCACGAGAATCAGTTCACGGAGCACTACAACGACAAGACTCTCGAATCCAACGTCGTGTGGACCCGCACCCCGGACATGACCCCGAGCATCGACGTCCAGAAGTGGGATCGCAAGTCCGGCTGGCCGAACGGCGACCGCGACAATTCGAAGGACGCTTTGACCGTCTCCGGCGACACGGAGATCGTGTTCACCATCACGAACACGAGCAAGACCGATCCCGACACGAAGCAGGGCGCGGTGTTCCGCACCAAGGACATCAAGCTCGAGGACTCCACCATCGTCGGCGACGGCGAGGTCGTGGACCTCAAGTACCCGGCCGACTGGGACACCAAGGTGCTCAAGCCCGGCGAAAGCGTCGAGGTCACCGGCACGCTCAAGGGCGTCACCAAGACCCACACCGACCGAGCCAAGGTCACCGGCACCCCGTTGACCGAATGTCCGGTCGACACGTCGGCCCCGTTCGGTGACGGCACCTCGGACGACGAATCCGGCTCCAAGCCCGAGGCCGAGACCGAGAGCAAGTCCGATGACGTCGTGACCATCGACGGCAAGGACTACTGCTCGGACACCAAGGTGGTAAAACTTTTGCCGAGATAGGAAACGAGACGAAAAATAAAATCAGTCATCGGGCG
>OGXP01000616.1_pt1 | contig 39033 bp, 30 predicted proteins | sample 1576351 | NCBI WGS metagenome assembly OGXP01 (sample SAMEA3541517, study PRJEB24748) | human gut metagenome | biome: human gut; feature: human-associated habitat; material: faeces | place: China | collected 2012
CTGCCGGCTACCAAACGACTGAATTTGATTTTTGCGAAAAAATCTTGACACTATCTGATTCATGGGCAGCGTAGCAATATTTTGCGCTTACCCTTATTCATTTGTCCTCCTTCGCAGGAGAACGAAAATCTCCTGCTTTTTCATTATTTTTTGGAAAAGCATAGATTTTCTGAAATGATAATTAGAATCGTAGACGGCCATGAATCAGCCTGTGATAAGAAATATATGCTTTGAGATAAGTATAACATGAGGTGGAGGGGAAGGCAAGGTGGCCTTCCCGGTGAAGATTGCTTTAGTTCTAGACATTTTTCAAATATAGAAATTTCTAAACTGTCTCGTAAAAAGTATCTGGGCGGTTCGGATCAAATATTTCATTACAAGTCATTACTGTAACGAGATTCTCTGTAGCTGATAAATTAATAATATTATGAGTCCACCCAGGGATCATATATATCGCCTCTATCTTTTCCCCTGAAACCTCAAATTCTATTGTTTCACCAGTATTAATGTTTCTCTCCTGAATAAGTCCATGACCAGATACGACAATAAACTGTTCCCATTTACTGTTATGCCAATGCTGTCCTTTTGTAATACCTGGTTTGCTGATATTAATAGAAATTTGTCCACAACTATGTGTGTGCATTAATTCCGTAAATGAACCTCTATCATCCACGTTCATCTTTAATGCATATTTAAATTTGTCTACAGGAAGATAGGTAAGATAAAGTGAAAACAGTTTCTTCTTAAAAGAACCTTCCGGTATTTCCGGCATCATAAGTGTGTCCGGCTGAGCTTTAAATTCTTGAAGAAGATCAACAATTTCTCCTAATGTTATCTTATATGTTACTGGAACACAACAATACCTTCCTGTATCATCAGAAATCGTCTCAGTCCCCTCAAACTCACAGTGCTGTTCTTTTCCCTCTAGCAGATCAAACATACCTTCAATTAGATCATCAATGTAAAGAAGTTCCAGTTCTGTTGAGCGATTATTAACCGCAAACTCTTCATCATTAGCTACTGCCCAGCAAAAAGTTGATACAGCGGAATTATAGTTCGGCCTGCTGTGTCCCATCAGATTTGGAAAACGATATACAGCAACTTTTGCCCCTGTCTCTTTCGCATACTCAAAGAATAGTTCTTCTCCCGCCTTTTTACTGCGTCCATATTCTGAATTACCAAAACGACCTGACAAAGTTGCCTGAATAGATGATGCAAGCATAATGGTTGCTTTATTATTATGCTTTTTTAACGTATCTAAAAGCTGTGATGCAAAGCCATAGTTTCCTTTCATAAAATCATCCGGGTTCTCTGGCCTGTTTACTCCAGCAAGATTAAATACAAAATCTGTATCTTTACAATAATTATTTAAATCCTCCTCCGAAGACTGCATATCATACTCATAAATTTTCTCAATCACAATCTCAGGCCTTGTCCTGTTTTTGTTATCACGAAGATTCTTCAGATTATTAACAAGAGCAGTTCCTACCATTCCCTTAGCACCTGTAACTAATATATTCATCCATAGCCTCCATACATACCACTGAGCGTATCCTACATAGCATCAGTACAGTATGCTTAATTACTATCTTTTCGCCAAACCATCTTATTGACTACATTTACATAACCCTGGATAATGCGGACTACTTTCATGGAGACAGCCTCATCTACATAATCAGGGCATGGTTTACCTACAATGTCTCTATTCTTCATATCAATTGCCATACTTGTAGCCTGAAGAAGTTCTTGCGTAGTAATGCCTGCCAAAATAAAGTTTCCTGACTCCAGTGCCTCCGGCCTCTCGGTAGATGTTCTGATACAAACCGCTGCAATTGGATGCCCAATGGAAAGATAAAATGATGACTCTTCCGGTAAAGTGCCCGAATCTGATACAATCGCTAAAGCATTCATCTGAAGTTTATTATAATCATTAAAGCCTAATGGCTCACTAATTCGCACTCTCAGGTCAAGTTTAAATCCGCTGGCCTCTAAGCGTTTCTTGGAGCGAGGATGGCAGGAATAAAGAATCGGCATATCATATTTTTCAGCAAGTGCATTTATCGCTGAAAATAAAGATATAAAATTCTTTTCTGTATCAATATTCTCCTCTCTATGTGCAGATAAAAGAATATATTTATTCTCTTCTAAACCTAATCGTTCTAATACATCGGAGGCCTCAATCCTAGCAAGATTTCCATGTAATACCTCTGCCATAGGTGAACCTGTCACGTATGTTCTTTCTTTTGGCATTCCCATTTCGTGCAGATACTTTCTGGCCGGCTCACTATAGGGCAGATTCACATCAGAAATCACATCAACGATACGACGGTTTGTTTCCTCTGGAAGACACTCATCTTTGCATCTGTTTCCCGCTTCCATATGAAAAATCGGAATGTGCAATCTTTTTGCAGAGATTGCTGAAAGGCAGCTATTAGTATCTCCCAATACTAATAAAGCATCTGGTTTGATTTTTTCCATCAGCTCATATGATCTGGCGATGACATTGCCACAAGTCTGTCCGAGATTTTCGCCCACAACATCCATCCATATGTCAGGCCCGCCAAGCTCAAAATCAGACCAAAATACCTCATTCAGGTTTTTGTCATAATTCTGTCCCGTATGTGCCACACAACAGTCAAAATATTCCCGACACCTTTTTATTGTGGCGGCAAGGCGAATAATCTCTGGCCTTGTCCCTACTATAATAAGGAGTTTTATTGCTCCATTTTCTTTCCAATTAAAATTATACTCCATTTATACCAGCACCTCCGAAAAATTATTATCCCGATAGACAGCTCCCCTTACTTTTCGGCTAACCTCTCCTGAATATAAGCAAGTTTTGCAATCGTTTTCTTTGTTTCTTCCAATGTTAAAAGCTTGGTATTATTGGAGTTAAATTCAGAAACTGTACTTCTTTTTGCATCACCATCAGAAAAATATTTGTCATAATTCAGACCACGATTATCCGCTGGTACGCGATAAAAATGACCCATATCAACAGCTTTCGCACATTCCTCATTTGTTAGAAGTGTCTCGTACATTTTCTCCCCATGCCGTATTCCAATTACCTTAATGTCCTCCTTATGACCACCGAACAATTCGCAAACTGCCTCAGCCTGTGTCTGTATTGTACAAGCCGGAGCTTTCATGATAAGAAGATCACCGTTTTCTCCATGCTCAAAAGCAAACAACACAAGATCTACAGCCTCATCAAGTGACATAATAAACCGTGTCATGGTGGGTTCTGTAACTGTAATAGGATTGCCTGCCTTTATCTGATCAATCCACAAAGGAATGACAGAACCTCGTGAACACATGACATTGCCATAACGCGTACAGCAAATTTTTGTCTTTCCAGACATCCTTGATTTTGCAATCGCAATCTTTTCTTCAATGGCCTTTGTAATTCCCATGGCATTAACTGGGTATGCAGCTTTATCTGTTGAAAGGCAAATAACCGAATCCACACCAGCCTCTATAGCTGCTGTTAAAACATTATCTGTTCCCACAACATTCGTCCGAACTGCTTCCATAGGGAAAAATTCACATGAAGGAACCTGTTTTAATGCTGCTGCGTGAAAAACATAATCCACACCATACATTGCTGCTCTAACAGATTCTAAATCTCGAACATCTCCTATGTAAAATTTAATCTTATCCGCAACTTCCGGCATTTTTGCCTGATATTCGTGACGCATGTCATCCTGCTTCTTCTCGTCACGAGAAAAAATACGAATCTCTTTAATATCCGTTTTAAGAAACCGGTTCAATACGGCATTGCCGAAAGAACCGGTTCCTCCTGTAATTAATAAAGTTTTTCTTTTAAATGGTGACATTTTTTGCTCCTATCCTGTGCATACAATACTATCTTAACTCTAAAATGATTTTTATGTTTATTATATCTAACATTTACAAATATTTTTTAAAGTTAATATTTCTATTTTTCTTTATGCATCCTTTTATTGTCCCATTAATTCATAAAATTTATTATAGATATCTTCAGGAAATGTATAATAAATCTTTTTTTCAGGTAAACTATGTACTATTTCTAAAATTTCATGTGTATCAATATTCGGATTAGCAAGTTCCTTTATTATATATGCACATTTGTCAAGAGCTTCATCATTCCAATCATATCTAGCAATCTCCTGTGTTCCCAGACGTATTCCATAGCCTAAAAAGAGAGCTTTATGCTTTTTATTAAGCGTCACTTCACATTTATATGCATTATCATAAATTAAATCCATTTCTTCTTTGCTGCATCGAATAAAAATTTGGTGGGTAGAAGAAATGTGGCCATGCCAATCAGCAATATCAAATCCATAATCTCTCAATTTCTGACCCAGGTAATTAGAGCAATGAACCATATGGCTCATATACTTATCTCCATACACTTCAAACTCCAAAAGCGAAAAAAGTAAACAAATTTTCTGATGCATCTGGGAATTGCGCAGGTATTTTGGATTAATATTCTTCTCCATCATATCATGTAAATACTTTTCATTAGTCATTATCAAACCTGTAGCCGGCCCTGGAAAAGTTTTATGCATTCCTCCAAACATAATTACATTTTTCATACTTTTTAGTGGATTTTGGGCCAATCCTGCGGCAATTAGACCAAGAAGCTGACTTGCATCCCAAAGTAATACACAATCCGTAGTATCAATTTTTTCTATTTCCAATGGCTTAATAAGATCTGATGGTGCTAATAAAATGTATTTTATTCCTTCTTTCCTGACCATACCATTCAGTGCATCGTAATCAAGATCATATTCATCAATATTGTATGGTGCAGAATATGTTTTTACACCCAGCCTTTCAACTACTGGCTTTACAGATGCATGTCCTCCATGTTCTTTATCAAGAATTATCATTTTATCTCCAGGTTTACAAACGGTCTTAGCAACCATATCAAGTGTATGCATCCCCGTAAATGGTCGTGGATCTGTATATTTTGCTCCAAAAATTCTTTCACATGCATCAGAAATCATCTGATAATATGGAAATAATTTTTCGCATCCTATAAAGTTATCATCCATATTAAATGAATATGTATTATTCATAATATATCTTTCCTGAAATCCAAATGTCAATGGAAGATTTGCGAATGGTGAAACAATATTTTCAGCTGCGCACAAAGGCAATGCCCTATTGTGATATTCTTTAAAATCTTTACTCAATTCATACACTTTTTTCAATTCTTCTTTAATATCCACCGTACTTTCTCCCTTTAAAGCATAATTTTTTTCCATCTTATATAAGCGAATATCGTCTATTGCATTATTACTCATATAAAAAGCACGCCCATGATAATATAACTTTTCATTTTCACCTGGTTCAATGTCGCAAATATATGTATTACCTTTACATCGAAATTTGAATAATGATGGTTTTATTTTCCTTAAAGATTCTATGCCGATTATGCTATTCTCTTGGACAGCTAAAAGTTTACAAATTTTTTTCATAATAGTTGAACCGGAATTATAAAGATATTTTGTATCAAACTCTCTTAACTCTTCTAAAGAATCAAATTCATATATAGTATCCGAATTTACTCTCTTAGCATACATGAAAAGTTCTTCTAAATGCTCATCTTGTATATCTGCCCAAAATTTATTTTTTGTTTCTGGCAAATCAAATTCTTTTTCCATAATTTTCGTAAAATTATCCGAAAAACGTTTTGAAAAATACGCATACCCTAGTGTAACCCAAATATCATAACACTTATCTCCATACATAGTTTTCAAGATGCGATCATCTAAATCTGTTTCTATACCTCGTTCAGCAGTTTTCCCTGGCATAAATACAGTACAATAGTATGCATCATAAGCATATGTTTGAAAAATATTCTTAGTAAAATATAAATCTGACGATGTTATTATAGTATTTTTTAAATACTTTCTTGCAGCATATACACTGGCATGGTTATTCTTTTTTTCATAATCATCTGTTTCTACAAGAATTACCCCATACTTCTCCTTGAGATATTCAAATTTCTCTTTCATATAACCCACTACGATTATAATCTCATGAATTCCTTTTTCATGGAGTTGTCTAATTTGCCTTTCGATCAATACTTCTCCTTTTACTTCTAAAAGTCCTTTTGGTAATTCATAATTGAATGGAACAAAGCGACTTGACATTCCAGCTGCCAAAATAATAGCATTATCAATTTTCTTTAATTTAATTTCTTTTTTTGCTTTTTCTGTTAATTCATTTCCAAAAACAAATTCTTTTTCTAATAAATTTTCATATGCACATTTTATGTCAGTAGTTTTTCTATATAATAATTGAGAAAAATATTCTTCATTATATCCACCCACTTCATCAATCAACATCATAATATCAAATTCTAATTTCTTCATTTTATTTTCTCCTTATTTTTTACGTAAAAAACCACATCATTATAAATATTTTTAATATCTTCTCTATTTAATATGAACCACAAAATAAGTGCGAATACACCATATATTATCTCCCACCCATTTTTTAAAGCTAAGCTAAATAAAAAGATTTCTATAATATATAAAACTAGCCATTTAATTTCACATACCATAAAAATGTCTCTTTTAGCAAATTTAAATCGAATAAATGCTGATAATAAAAAGCCAATATTTAACGCAATATTAGAACCATTAACACCAAATCTATCAATTAATAAATATACGAGCAAAACATTTACTATTGCTCCTGCAAAGGTCGATATAAGAGTTTGTATTGTTTTTTTATTAACAGCAATTATTACACTGAAAACTCCTGAAAGCTCAGATATAAAGGCAGCACTTATTGACAAAGGTATATAATAGCCAACTCCTTCATAATTACTTCCTCCAATAATCGGTGCTGCAATATATGATATGGCAATAAAACATGGAACAAATAGTCCTATAATCTTTAAAAATTTATTTATATAATATGAATAAATTTTTCCCTTTTCATCGCTTTCAGCATTTATAAAAGCCTGTTCTTGCCAAGCCATTGAATATATAGAAATCAAAATCGAAAAAATCGCTGAAAATTTTAAGGCAAATGCATATAATCCACTTTCGTTCTCTCCTAGATTCTTTAAAATTATATTTTTATTATATGTTCCTAGAAATAAAAAAGAAAAAGAATTTACCATTAGTGGCAAACTATATTGCAGTACATTCTTTATATCTTCTTTAGATACTTTAATTTTTATAGCTTTACGATATGCTTTTGTTCGAATTTCAACAAACAATATAGAGGCTATATAACCTATGCATTGTGCAATAAATAATCCCCTTATCCCAAGTCTTAAATTAGTAGAAAAAATTATACTTAAAACGCATGATATAAATGTATATATTAAACCCGATATAACATAGTCCTTATTCTTTTCATAGCCTCTACATATAGTATTCGCCACAGTAAACAGTAAATACAAAACTCCATATAAAAATGTGATAAATGGATATTTTATAGAAATATAGTTTGATAGCATCCACAATAATCCTATATAAACAGTAATTGTAAACGGTAATAATTTCAAATAACATTTTATTGGCATTTCTTTTTTATTTTTTGAAAACATGTACCGTAAAATACCTGACCATATTTCAATAAAACTTATTGATACTAGCATTTGTACATCTGATATAATGACATCATAATATCCATAGTCAGATAATGAAAATATTCTTGTATATATCGGAACCATTAAAAAAACTAAAATTTTAGAAAAAATAATCCCTATTCCATAAATCAGTAATGTCTTTTTCATATATGTTCTCTCAATATTAAAACATCAACACCATTATAAAAATTTATAAGGAACCACTCCACCTGCATTGGTTAATAAATAATATGAAAAAAGCAAAAATGAAGCGGAAATTATGGCGACTTTCCATATGCATTTTGTCATACCTCTCTTTTTAGATATTAAAATCGGAATAAAAAGAAGCAAATAGAAATCAAAATAATATCCCAATCTAAATATATGTGGAATCACACCATTTAAAAAACCAACAAATACAGAAACACTAACCATAGCAAATATACAATTGTTATATTCATTGTGTAGTTCTTTTTTGAATATGTAATAATATAATAGCAAAAATATCTCTATTAAAATTATAACTAATCGTAATTCTCCCATCACTGCCTCTTCACCATACTTAAAATAAATATCATATTTAGGAAATATTTTTAGAAATATATTTAACAAAATAGGTATAATGCCTCCTGCGATGCATTCTCCAACAATAATTAAACCTAAAGTCTTTCTATTTTTTCTAAAAAAATAAACAAATATTACCGATATTATATGTATTATAGAACTTTGATGAAATAGCAATGATGCAGCTGCAACTAATACAACTTTTATCCATTGTTTGTTTAAAAGTAGAGGTAATATCCAAAACGCTATACCCATAGCTATAAATTGCCTAAATGCAGTCATAGAATTAACAAAAAAATTCAATCCAAAAAAAAGCATTACTGATATAAGGAAATCTTCGCTATTAAATCTTAAATAACTGACAAAAAGTAAACTAATAATTATAGCAACAATAGCCACAAATATATGTTCATTAGATGTAAATGTTGCAATTAGTAAATTTAGCATTTTAAAACCAGGCTCCACATACCTTCTTGGTTCTAAAATGCTTATTGTCCATCCATCAGTACAAAAATCTTTAAACCATGAAACATAATTTATTGTATCTTCTCCTATAGAAGTTGATCTAAAGCATTCTACAATAGATATAGAAATAAAAAAAAAGAAACTATAAATTTTTTTTCTATTATATGTATATCCATGATTAAAAACGACTACGCCAAATAGCAGCATAATAAAAAAAAGGAAAAAATATATTATCAAATTTACTTCCTCCAGGCTTTATTATCATGAGAATATCTTTCTTCCTCAGGTGGCAATTCCATATAATTTCCAAAAAATTGTTCAAGATACTTTTCTGGTGTTGTATATGTACAAAACTTTATGCCTTCAAACATAACATTCCCTTTTAAATCATATTCTTCTTTCGAAAAAATCTCTTTAGTTCCTTGCCCCGTCAAAACAGCACAATACTCTGCTTGTTCAAATGAATAGTGTGTTGATATTTTATCGAGTACCATCATAAGTACTTTATTAAATTTTAGCTTATTTGCTATATTTACTATATTCCACATACATAGACGTATCCCTTTAGCTTTTTGCACTTTATATGGTGCTCTCGAAACAATTGCAAATAATTTTTGTACTTTTTTTATCCGCGAAAACATCTTCAATTGTTTAGCTTTATCCTCGGGAAGTCCGTCAACTGGGAAAATATCTATATAAACTGACATTTTTATATTTAACAAACTTGGATTTTCTATCAAAATAGTATTCGTATCAATCAATTTGTAATACTCATAAACATAATTCTCTGAGCTATATGGATTCAATAATTTATATTGTCCATTTTCTAACTCCATAATTTTCATAAATTTTTTATAATCTGGTCTAGGCATTACTACATCGATGTCATCATCCCAAGGAATAAATCCTCCATGGCGTACTGCACCTAAAAGAGTCCCACTTGTCAGTCCATATCTAAGATTATATGTATCACATATATCTGCAAAATATTTTAATATATTCAGTTCTATTTTTTGAATTTCTTGTAAACCTAATTCCTCCATTAATTTCCACCCTATTAAATCCTATAAAATACACTTTTCTATTCATTTACCGCTACCTATTGATTACAATAGTTCATCAAAGCATAAGTATAAGTTTCTACCATACTTTCAATTGTATACTCTCTAGCAGTTTTAAGCGCATTGTTTGCCAATATTTCTCTATATGCTAATGGCTTATTTTTTACCTTTTTTATACAATCTCTTAAATCTTCAGCATCTTCAGAATGAAAAAGATATCCATTGTAATCATCTTTTATTAATTCTAATCCTGCCACACATTTGTCGGAAGTTATTACTGGTACGCCCGCAGCTAATGCCTCATTTATAACCAATCCCCAAATATCGTACCTGGTTGGTAGTACAAACAAATCTGATGCTTGAATATATTCATTAATTAAACTATGCTTTTTAAATCCAACAAAAAAAACATTGTGAATTTCTTTTTTCTTTAAGATACTATTTAGTTTATCATTAGCTTCTCCACCAATAATAAATACTATTACCTTCTTTTGTATTGTTGAAACCGCTTCTAATAAAACATCGTATCCTTTTCTATAAATTATACTTCCTACCGAAGTAATAACAAAATCATCATCATTCACAAAAACATTTTTTTCTAATTCTTTTATTTTTCTTTTCTTTCTCTCATTTTCAAGAGGCTTTGACAATATTTCACTCTGTTTTACCGAACTAAAAGAATAATGAGCTATTTCTGTTTTTCCTGCATAATAAGTAATATACTCATCTACCGTTGAGCCCGGAGAGAAAAATCCTTTAGCAGAAGATAATAAATAACTTTTTATATGTTTTTTTATCCCTTCCTTTTCGCCTTTTATTCCTCCATCGACATGAATATAAAATGGTATCTTATGAAATTTCAAATACAATATCGATATAATTCCAACTGGAGATGAGTAATTTCCAACAATGATGATATCATAAGTTTTTTTTAAGTATCCTATTATTTTTAAACTAAATGATGCCTCTGCACCATAATTCATTCCATTTAAATATATCTCCTCATATGATTTACCTTTTTCGCTAAACCATTCTTTTTCTCTATTTGCAGCAGTTTTTCTTTCATAAACAACAGTTAAATCAAATTTTAAAGATAACTGTTCAAAAAATTCTACAGTGTATGGAGCAGGAACATTGGTTGTAAATAATATTTTCTTCATAATGACTATGTTTTCAAAATTTATTAATGTACTATAAAATAGGATTTCTAATGCAACTCATATAATTAAATCACTTACTTATTTTAGTCTTGATTATTTTTTCATTATCTTAATATAGCTATCATAATCTCTAATATATTCTTTACTATCATAGTGTGTACTAGCCAATACAAGCAAAACAGAATCCTCCGAAAAATCATACATGTCCTTCCAAATCATTTTAGGAATATAAATTCCCATCATTGGTTTATTAAGTTCAATGACAGCCTCTTCGTTTCCATCTGTTATTCTGACCTTACTTTTTCCAGCTACATTAATTAATACAAATTCTGATTCTCTATTGGCATGCTGCCCTCGTATGACTGTCGCATCCGATTCATAAATATAAAACACTCTTTGTATATCAAATGGGATTTCCTCTCCGCCTTCTATAACAACTAGTTTTCCTCTCTCATCACCTAAATCTGTGAACTGAAGTATTGGACATTTTTCTTTTAATGTCATTAGATAATCTCCTTAATATTTATTAATAGCATCTATTACTGTAGTTATCTCTTCATCTGTCATACCATTGTACATAGGCAAACTAAGTACTTCATCTGCATATTGCTCGGTAATCGGATAATCTCCTCTTTTTTTCCCTAAATATGCGTATGCTTTAGAAAGATGTGGAGGAATCGGATAATGAATAATTGTTCCTATCTCCTTTTCCTTTAAATAATTCATAAAGTTATCTCTCTTTCCATTCCTTACTCGCACAACAAATTGATGCCATGTAGAATCAGCTCCTGGACGAATTTGCGGTAAAATCAAGCATGGATTTTTCAATTCTTCCAAATACCTTTCAGCTATTTTACATCTCTCCACATTAAATTCTTCAAGATGTGTAAGCTTCACTCTAAGCAATCCTGCTTGTAATTCATCTAATCTACTATTAGCTCCAACTACCTCATTTTGATACCTTACCCGGCTTCCATAATTTCTGAAAACCTTAAACTTCTGGGCTAATTCCTCATCATTCGTTGTGATGCAGCCTGCATCTCCGAAAGCACCGCATCCTTTGCTTGGATAAAAGCTAAAACAACCTATGTCGCCAAAAGAACCTACGGTTTGTCCCTCCCATTTATTTCCATGACTCTGTGCACAATCTTCAACAACTTTTAAGTTATACTCCCTCGCAATATTCATAATTTTAGTCATATCGCATGCTTGACCAAAAAGATGTACCGCTAAAATTGCTTTCGTTCGCTCCGTTATTACCTTTTCTATTCTATCTGCATCAATATTATTATAAAAATCAGGCTCAACAAAAACTGGTACCGCTCCATTGATTGTAATTCCCATAACACATGCAATATAGGCATTAGCACATACGATAACTTCATCTCCTTTTTTTATATCTAAAAGCTTAAATGCAATCCAAAGTGCATCTAACCCACTTGCTAATCCTACACAATATTTGGTTCCAATGTATTTAGCCCATTCTTCCTCAAATGCAGATACCTCTTTTCCCAAAATATACCAACCAGAATCCAAAACTTCTATAGCTTTTTTCCTATATTCTTCCGCATGCAAAGCATATTGTCTTCCCAAATTATTTGGCATAATCATATTTTATTTCCTTCCTAATTTACCCAATATAGATCTCGCAGATTCTTTATTCTTCTAAAAGGTGATATATACTTCTGATAGAATTTTAGTATAGGATTATTTGTTACCACTCTTTTTACTTTTGATATTTCAAATTGATATTTATCCTCTATATATTTTCGTTTTTTCAATATTTCTGACACGTAAAAATCATATACATCTTTATGTAATTTTTTACTTTTCATGTTTGAAGGCGCATGCAATATATGTTTAGTTAAAAATCTAACACTTTCAAAATGATATAAAATAATTGGGAATACTTCTTTTGTGTTTTTTACCATTACAGTTGGGATATCATTTACATATTTCGCAATATCGACAAGGCCAATATTCCATGGCGCTATTCCTAATCCATAATGGTTACAAATATGTACTCCTGAAAATTTTTCAGGAAATACATTTAAGTATTTCTGATCTCCATACCACTCTGTTGTTCCTGGTAATGTATAATAACACCAATTTATACACTGCTCACACCACCATTCCAAAGCCTCCATACCATTTTTATCATTAACAAATGTATTAAATTCCACACAATATGATCCAACACGAGCATGTTCTCTTTTTTCTTCTTCGATAGTTTTAAATCGATGCGGAACAATTATTGTAGAACATCCTTGTTTTTTCATTTCATCAAAAACTATCTGTGGATTCGAAAAAAACATCATATCTGCATCAATATATGTGCATATCGGCTCATTAAAATGCTGAATTACATATCGAATGCTGTTAGAAGAACATGTCCAGCAGTACTCCGCTCTCGTCCTCTCTTTTTTTACCCTTAGTAAATCCTCTGTCTCAAATTCATCTAAACTTACAACTATTAAATTTTTCAAATTTTCTTTTTCTAAAATATCTTCACATTTTTTGTCAAATGCAAAAGCATAGAGCTTAAACTCAGGCATAGTTCTAACCATTGAGTCATATAAGACTAAGCCTTTATCAATATAATTTGAATCAAACAATGTACAAAATATCAAATCCATAATTATTCTCCAGTTATGATTTTATAGGAAGTATATGAAGAGTAATATTGCTGTAAATAATTGAATCCTTTTATCCCCATATCTATTTTATTCGCTTCCATAATTACATTAATACAGGCACTATAGCTTTCGACATTATTACTCTCACACCACCATCCAAATCCCCCCTCTACAATTACTTTTCCAATATCTGTATTCGAATCTGTAGCAGCTAATATCGGAATTTTTGCTTGCATATAGCTCAAAATACGACTTGGAAAATTGGGAATTGTAAATCTATGATCAAGAAAAATCATTCCTACATCACATGCCCCTACTAACCTGTCATAATCATTTTTAGGAAGGCGCTTTATAAGCTTGATATTGGAAGGATTATTATATTTTAAATATGATTCAATTTTTGCAAATTCTGTCCCATCACCAACGATGAGAAAATAAGCACCAGTATTCTTTTCTTGCCGCTTTAGGCATTCAATCATAAAATCAACGCCTTGAGGCTTACCGAGATTACCACCATATACAAAAACCTGCTTATCAACAGGAATACCATACTTATTTCTTATTTTTGTTCGAGTTTCAGCATCAACACTCATATCAAATACTTCAATGCTATTTGGACAAATTTCCACTTTTTCTCTAACAACTTCAGGGTTATGTTTAATCACATATTCTACATTAGCTTTACTCATACACCCAATCCGATCCGATAAGGCATATAATTCTTTTTCTTTTTTTCTAAAGTACTTATATATTAAGCTTTTTAAACCTGTTTTTTTTAACATCTCTATATCTACTGCATTCTGTGGGAATATATCTTTAAGCAACAAATATGTCTTTGCATTATCTCTTTTTTTTATAAATCCAATTGCACTGCAAAAAGTAATGGGTGGTGTGGAATATATAACTAAATCAAACTTAACATTTGAAAAATATTTTCTAATTCCCGTTAGAAGTATATGTTCTATACATAAAGTTGATATTCCTTTTTCAATAACATTTGTTTTCTGCATATTCCCAATCTTCAGTTTGAGAATAGTTGTCCCAAATTTTTTTATAATAAAAGTATGTTTTTTCTTTCTTTTCTCTATCGGCGAAACTATATATACATTGTGCCCCTTGTTTCTAAATTCGCGGAGAAGATCCGTATATATATTTTTCTCTTCAATAGAGTCAAAATCTAATAAAGTCAAAAAAAGTACATTCATATTTTACTTATCTTTAAATCCTTTTTATTTATACATTATCAGTAGATTTCTAAAACTTATTTTCCATATCTCTACAAAGTCTTAATCAATTAAAGAATGGTATTGTATTACAGAAAATATAATGCTTTTCACATCCGTTTTCAAATACTCATATTGTCTTTTTTATCACTTTTGCCGGATTTCCTACGGCTGTGCACCCACTTGGTATATCCCGGATAACAATTGTTCCAGCTCCCAATACCACTTGTTTTCCTATTTTAATTCCTTGTATTATATGACTTCCTGTGCCTATCTCCGTTTCACCTTCTATATCCGTACACCCAGATAAATTGACACTCGGATAAAGAGTTGTATAGTCTCCAATCGTTGCATCATGGCCAACAGTACAATCCAAATTCAAAATACAAAAATCTCCAATCTGTATGTTTACTGTTAAAATTGAACCTGCACAGATTATGTTCCCTCTTCCTAATGAGACACTTGTTGAATGTAAAACCGAAGGATCTATTAAATTAGGAAAATGAAGATTTTTATTTTTCTGGAGTTCTTTCATTAACTGGCTTCTGACTCTTGATGATCCTATAGCACAAACAGCATTCAAAGTTGAAGAAATTGTATTCAGGTAATCTCTTCCCCCAAGCACAGTTAAATCCTCAACTTGTGTTCCTTCTGGCAATCCGTCATCAATAAAACCTATCAAATTCCACTTTTTTCCCTGATTATTTTTTTCAGAAAATTGATTAACTCTTTCAACCAGCCATTTTACCTCCCGCCCAAAACCTCCTGCCCCGATAATGACCAAATCTTTCGCTTTATCTCTTTCCATCAAACTTCTCCATCGTTTCGCATCCTTCCGAGTGAATGCCTTCTCTCTTCAGCACAGTTCTAACCGTTTCCACTAAAATATATAAATCCATCCTGAATGAAATTCTTTTCACGTATCGTAAATCCCATTCAAACCGTTCTTCCCAGCCAAGTCCATTTCTGCCTTTTACCTGAGCCAAGCCTGTCAGACCAGGCCTTACGTCATGTCTGTGTCTCTGCCTTTTGCTGTACAGAGGAAGATACTCTACCAGCAATGGCCTCGGCCCTACCACGCTCATATCCCCCTTCAGAATATTAAACAGCTCCGGCAGTTCATCCAGACTAGTGGCACGCAGCTTCTTTCCAAAGGATGTCAACCTTACCTCATCAGGCAGCAGTTCTCCTTTTTCATCCCTCTCATCTGTCATACTTCGAAATTTATACATACGGAAAATCTTCTCTTTTCCATCCTTTCCGATTTTTCCTGGACGTTCCTGGGTAAAAATCACTGGGCTTCCCAGCTTCATTCTCACTAAAATAGCAGTCACGGCCATGACAGGAGATAGTACAATCAAACCTCCCAGCGCCATGAAGATATCAAGCAGCCTTTTTACATAGTTTTTATACAACTGCTTTCCTTTCATCGGAAGCACCCCCGCACGATTTTTATAATCCGCTCCATATCTTCCTTGGTATTTTTAATATCGCTTGGTAAGCAGAGTCCTCTTACAAAAATATCTTCTCCCACAGACCGTCCCCGACAGCTTTCTGTCTGGATAAAATCGTTATTTCCGTATACCGGCTGCAGGTTCATAGGCTTCCAGATAGGACGGCTCTCAATATTCTCTTTTTCCAGGGCTTCTCCAATCCGTTCCGGAGTAATTCCATCTTTCATGCAATCTTCGCTGATAGTCATACAGGACAGCCAGTTATTAGCCTCGCCATCCGGGTTTAAAGGATTCATCGTAATCTCCGGGATATTGCTGAATGCCTGCTGATATTCCTGATAAATGGCCTGCTTCCTCTTCTTATACTCATCCAGCGTTCTCATCTGGCCTCGCCCGATTCCAGCCACAATATTGCTCATTCTGTAGTTATAGCCGATTTCCTTATGCTCATAATATCTGGCTGGTTCTCTGGCCTGAGTAGCCAGAAATCTGGCTTTTTTTATTTTTTCTTCATCCTCTGATACCAGCATTCCCCCGCCGGAAGTGGTGATGATCTTGTTTCCATTAAAAGAAAAAACTCCGTAGTCTCCAAAACTTCCGCAGGCCTTTCCTTTGTATGTACTGCCCAATGCTTCTGCTGCATCTTCTATGAGTACAGCCCCATGTTTTTGACAAATGGCCTGAATCTCATCTATTTTTGCCGGATTCCCATACAGGTGGGCAAACAGCACCGCCTTGGCGTTAGGATATTTCTTGAAGCCTTCTTCCAGGGCTTCCGGCGACATATTCCAGGTATCCTGTTCTGAATCAATAAAAACCAGATTTCCTTTTTCATAGGCCACCGGATTGCAGGTAGCGGCAAAGGTTAATGAAGATGAAAGAACCACATCTCCCATTTCTATTCCGGCCAGCTTCACTGCCAGGTGAAGAGCCGCCGTCCCGGCGCTCAATGCCGCCGCATGGCTGACCCCTGCGTAAGCTGCCAGCTCTTTTTCAAATTCATCTACATTTTTTCCCAGGGGAGCTACCCAGTTAGTGTCAAAGGCTTCCTGAATGTATTCCATTTCATGTCCGTTCATAGTAGGACTTGCTAAAAAAATACGTTTCTTTTCCATACGAACTCCTCCTTAGCATTTTCCGTGATCAAAAAAAGCCCTTCACAGGCTTTTTCTATTGATTCTTCTTATCTTTTCTATCTCTATTTTAATATTTCATCTAGCTTTCTAACTTCTTCTCTCCCTGTCCTTCTCCATCACTATCCCAAACAGTACCGTCTTTTCTCCCAGCATTTTCACCTTTACCACTGCGTACCGTTTATGAAGATTGACCCTTAGAATCTCTTTCTCAAATTCCTTCAGCGGTCCACTTATTACGTTAATGGTTCCTGCTTTATCCACAGTAATTCTGCTTGGATACACCAGAAGCCGCTGTTCTGTCCCGTTTTTCTCTGCTGTCTTGGAAATCTTATACAGAAACTGAATTTCTTCCTCAGCCAGAGGAACAAACTCAAATTTCTCATTTCCAAGGATCTTTGTCAGCTTTGGAATCTGCTTCAACTGAAAGAACACTTCCTCTGCTTCCTTTGTCTCCACAAAAATATATCCTGGAAACATAACTTTTCGCAGAAGCACCCACTGTCCGCCGGAACGCTTCGGCCACTCCGCTTTTAAAATCATGTATCTGCTGCACAGCTTTTTATCCAGAGATCGGCGCATCAGCCGGAGAATCTCTTCCTCTCTCCCGGTCTCTGTCTGTATTACATACCACATAGATGCCTTCCGCCTTCCTGAAAACGCCTTTCACAGCAGAAAAATGTATAGCTTCGCCATACCAGCATAATCAGCTGAAAAAAATTCAGCGTTTACCCTGATTTTCTGTCTGCGCTTCGGCGCCTCTATCACATCCATCAAATCCAGCATGCCTCATAAGCTGTACTGTGTTCTCTGGAATTTTTCAAGTTTCCTACGACACTGCCGCCTCATCAAGAGCCAGTCCGGCCCAGACAGACGCCTTCCTATTTCCGATAGAAATTTCCATCTTGGCAAAGCGTCGGTGCCAGTCAAAGGTCTTTACCTGATTTTCCCGTCCTGCCAAAGGCCCCCTTGTGATTCTGGAACATCCCGTCACCCGGTCTTTGTAACCGTAAGACAGAGACAGAAGGTGATCCTGCCCGCATAGCCCGCGCAGGTACGCCTCCTCCTCCGGATAGACGGAAATCAGATATCCCGGTTCTTCCATGATCCGGACGATCTGGCGGTATTCCTCCAATGCCTCTGACAGCAGTCCGGGATTTTCACTCTGAAGAAAGACATACCCTGGAAACAGTTCTTTTTTCTGACGTTTCCAGCTGCCTTCTGACCTCCAAAGCCGTTCACTCTGGAAATAGAATGCTTCCTCCAGCGCCTCTCTGGACAAATGCTGGTTCAGGGAATTGACCATTTCCGCCTCTCTTCCCGCACGGCACTGCAGTACATACCAGCTCATCTGTACTCATCCTTTCTGTTTGTGTCGCTTAACAGATTATTAAGCGACACTTTTTTTTAATGGGTTATAAAAATCTTTTTCACTGTCAGAACAAAAATTTTGTTCCCGTAAATTATAACACCCTTTACAGGGGGAGTCAATCGCCACAGACAGGTACATATTTCATATATTTCATATATTTCTAAAAATTTCTTAGTTTTCTTTAAATATTCATCTCAGAAAAACTCAAAATAACCAGCTATGTTTCAGAAAAGGGAACAACATGCAAAATCTATTTTTTGTCAGCGCTTAAAAAGTGTCGCTTAATAATCTGTTAAGCGACACTTTTCCATTCTATCCTATTTGATTTAACGTATATAAATATGTATTTAAAATAATTGCTGAAATTACTAAAATTCCAGAATTTCCATAAAATCATTCTTCGTCAGGGCAGAGACTGCCATACCTTCCCCATCTAATATCTGGCTGGCCAGCTTTTCCTTCTCCTGCTGAAGCTTAACGATTTTTTCCTCGATTGTATTCTGTGCAATCAGCTTAAATACAGTTACCTGCTGCTCCTGCCCAATCCGGTGAGCCCGGTCTGTAGCCTGATTTTGAGCCGCCAGATTCCACCAGGGGTCGAAATGGATGACAATACTGGCAGCCGTCAGATTCAATCCTGTCCCTCCTGCTTTTAAAGAAATCAGGAATATCGGCACGTCTCCGGAATTAAACTGTTCTGTCAGCTGCATTCGTTTTTCCTTGGAGGTCTGGCCTGTCAGCTCATAGTAAGGAATTTTTTCCTGCATCAGACGTTTCTCTAAAATAGGAAATACACTTGTAAACTGGGAAAAAAGCAGAACTTTATGATTTCCTGACATCGCCTGATGAATCAGCTCCATGCATGTCTCCACCTTGCATGAAATCTCTCCATAATTTTCATACAACATCTCAGGAGCACAGCAGATCTGGCGCAGCCTGGTCAGCTCTGCCAGTATCTGAAGCTTTCCTTTTTGAAGATCTTCCTCGCTTTGTTTTTCGAGGCTCTCCATCAGACGAAGGGCATGGGACTCGTAAATTTTCCTCTGTTCTTCTCCCATCCGGGCATATACAACCTGTTCCAGCTTGTCAGGAAGTTCTTTTAAAACCTCGCTCTTTACCCTGCGCAGAATGAAAGGAGAAATCATCCTTTTCAACCGCTTTGCCAGGCGTTCGTCCTGGTTCTGCACAATGGGAAGCTCATAGCCCTTTCGGAATTTCTCGTAAGTTCCCAAAATTCCCGGCATCAGGAAGTCAAAAATACTCCACAGTTCGCTGAGTCTGTTCTCAATAGGCGTACCTGTCAGGGCAAACCGCACCTCTGCACGGATTTTTTTCACTGCTTTTGCTGCCAGAGTGCCGTGATTCTTAATATTCTGGGCCTCGTCTATCACCTCTGTATCAAACTGACGTTCCTTATACAGAGAAATGTCCCGTTTTACCATATCGTAGGAGGTAATCCAGATATCAGCCTTCTGGTCTCCCTTTATCATCTCTTCTCTCTGCTGTGCATTTCCCGCAATAACTGCTGTTTTAAGCTCTGGTGCAAACCGTTCTATCTCCCTCTCCCAGTTATAGACCAGGGAAGCAGGGCAGATAATCAGATGAGGACATTCCGTCTTTCTCTGCCGTTTCCGATACAGCAGATAGGCAATGGTCTGCAGCGTTTTCCCAAGCCCCATATCGTCTGCCAGAATTCCTCCAAAACCCAGATCTGCCAGCGTGTTCAGCCACCGAAATCCGAACTTCTGATACTCTCTGAGTACGTCTCGCAGTGTCTCAGGAGTCTGGTAATCGCTGTCCTCCACGTTCTTCATATTTCGAATCACTGCTTTATAGTCAGAGCTACGCTCTGCCTGAAGCTGTCCCTCCTTCTGGCTGAGCATCTGATCTACATAGCAGGCTCTGAATCTGGGAATCTCCAGCCTGCCTTCGTCAAAATCTTTTCCTGATACACCCAGCCCGTCTAACAGCTCCGCTACTGTAGCCACAGAATTTTCTTCCAGTCCAATATAACTTCCGCTTTTCAGAAGATGGTATTTCTCCTTTTTCCGGTAGCTGTCCAGTATGCCTGCCAGCTCCTCAGGCAGAAACTCACTGCTCTGCACCGACAGCTCCAGAAGACCGCTTTTAATCGCCACTCCCACCTGTGTTCTGGGATTCTTCAGCAATTTTCGTCCTTTTATTCTGTCTGTGGCATAGACTGTTCCCTCCGCCTCAAACTGGCTGATTCCTGAATTCAGCAGATGGTACATCCTGTCATGGTCGTCGGATTCAAAGTACAGGATTCCCTCCCCGATATCTTCCAGGGAAAAATAGGATCGGATCAGGTTCTGCACCCGTATCTCTTTGGTGCGATCCCGGTATTCACCGGAAAAATCTGTTGGTTTCAGCAGGTTGTAAGCCGCGTCTCCATAGATTCCCATAGTCTTCAGCGTAACCCGCCCGTTTTCCTCATCCAGATAAAAGGAAATCTCTGCCTTCTTAGGCTGAAACTCTCCCAAATCCAGTTTCCCCCTGTCTGCAATTCCCAATTCATCCAGTTCAGGAAGCACCGCCCCGCAGAACGCAGGCATATCCTTCCTGGCGATATGGTACGATGTCTCCTTTTTTTCATCTGCCAGCTTCAAAAATTCCCCTGCTCCAGCATAAAAATCATCGGAACACTGATAAATGCTCTGCTGAAGCTTTACATACGGCCTGTCCCCTCCTCTGATTAACTGCAGCGGAGGAATTTTTATCTGGAATCCTTTCTCCTCTTCTGCGATCAGCCTGAACCTGACCGGAGGCTCCTGTTTCAAAAAATGCAGTTCCCTTTTATGTCCGGTAATTGCAATGTATTCCATCGAGCTCCCCTGATTAATCTCAAAAAACGCATCCCACAGTTTTGGAGTCAGAATGATCTCTCTTCCCAGCTCCTCATAGCGAGCGCTACTCTCTCGTCTCGCCTGCTCCATCAGCTCTATGTACTTCCAGGCTGTCTCTGTAAATGCGTTTTTACTATGGACAAATGCCAGCTGCTTTCCATAGGAATGCATTTCTTCCCTGTATATATGCCCCAGAAAATCGCTGACATTTTTCAGCACATACTGTTTCCCGTCTTCCGGGCCAATTTTAAAGGTCAGCTTAAAATTTCCTCTGTTTCCATAATAGTAATATCTGGAAATTTCCTGCAGTTCCGGTATGATTTCAATCTTTCCGCAGGCAGTCTGCTCCTTCATCCGCCTGCGCAGAGAAAAAGCCGCTACAACATCCAGTATCTCCGTATCTGTACGGTTTTTCCTGAAACCCAGCGGATTATCTTCAAACTCTTCTTCTCTTTCCGGATCTTCCCGGGAATACAGATATTCCAGGGCCAGAGCCACGCAGTGCTTGCACATTCCAGGATAAGTCTCAAATGCAGAGCAGGTACAGGAGTAGCTTTTAATTTCCTCATTGTCATCCAGTGCGATACTGACATCGTACTCATTACCATAGCTTCCCTCTACGCTTCCTGCTACAAAGCAGGATCTGTCCTCCTCGCTGTATTCTTCATCCAGTCCCAGCACGCTGCCGTTTGTATACAGCTTATATCCCTTTATATAGGTAATTCCTCTGTCCGTCTGTTTTCTGATATCACTCTCTGTAAACATAGTTCCCCCTGGCTAAACTTCAGGACGCCTTCCTCAGCCTGGCCTCCTAGTACTTCCTCATAATCATCAGTTCTACCGCCAGCCTGTCTCCCAGCTGGCCTGTCTTGACTGCCTCCTCAGCCTCCACGCAGGCCTCCACGCAGCCGGCCAGCTGCTCTCTTGTAAAAGTCCTGGCCTGGGGCATCAGTTTTCCGGCCACAAAAGGCGGAATTTTCAGCTTTGAAGCAATGGCGCTTTTATCATTTCCAGACGCCATCATCTCTTTCACCAGCAGAATCTGGTTAAACTGTCTGGCGATTAAAAAGAGGATTCTCATAGGAGGCTCTTTCAATGTCAGCAAATCCTCGTACAGATCCATGGCTGTTTTCGTCTTTCCTGTCACAATCGCTGTCACCATGTCAAAGATCTTATTTGTCACCTGCACAGTGGTGACTGCCTCTATGTCCTCCCTGGTCACCACTTCCTGCCCCATAGTATAGGAAATCAGTTTTTCCAGCTCTGTACGGATAGTCTCCATATCGTCTCCTGTCCGCTCCAGAAAGAAATTCATATCAGCAGACGTGATTTTTCTTCCGTTCTGTGCCAGGATCCTGCCTGCCCAGACAGCCAGCTGGGAGGCGCTCTGCCGCTTCAGCTCTACGGCGCTTCCCAGTTCCTTAACCTTCTTATATAAGCGGTTTCTCTTATCTACCGCTGACTCTGCAAATACAATACAGGTGGTATCCGGTATGTCCGGAAGAGCCTCCACCAGCTCGTCCGAGGCTGCCTTAAAAAATCCGCTGTCCTCTACCATAATCAGACGTCTGTCGCTGAAAAAAGGCATGGTATTAGCCAGGCTGATCAGCTCTCTCACGTCCAGCCCTTTCCCTTCGAAATAATTGTAGTTCATGGTATCGTCCCCTGCCACAGCCTGGCGGAGACGCTTTTTATAGCTCTGCTTCAGAAATTCTTCCTCTCCGAACAGCAGATAAAAACGCTTGAAATTTCCCGACTTGATATCCTGATTTAATGTCTCCATATCCGTTTCTCCGTTCACTGCTTACACGCTGCAGTTTCTGTTTTACTGTAATCTTACCGTCCGGTACTATTATATAATCAATCTCCCTGTTTGCCAATCTGATTTCTGCATCTATACACAGCAGTCGCACAGATACTTCAACAGTGCTATTAACAGCAGTGTGCGCTTAATTAGACAAAAACTGCTGTTCTACCTGTTTTGGATAAATCCCTGAATCTCCATCTCTTCTCCATCTGTCCGGATGGTAATCATCCCCTGTTCTTCTGTGGCCCACCGGGCAATGCCCCTTTCATCAAATCTTTCGATGACCTCTGGGTGGGGATGGCCGTAGGAATTATCCTTTCCATAAGACAGAACAGCTATCCTTGGGTGTACTGTGTCCAGAAACTGTTCTGAGCTGGAGGTAGAGGAACCGTGGTGCCCTGCCTTCAAAATCTGAACCTGCCTGTTTTTATTCCACTGCTCTGCAATCTCTGCCTCCCCTTCTGCTCCCAGATCCCCCATGAGAAGCATGGAAAAATCGCCGTATTCTGCCAGAAGCACCTCTGAATGATCATTTCTGTCGCTGCTTAAGGTGTCTCTGTAAGGGTACAGGCAGGACAGGGAAAGTTTCCCTGACTGGACAAAGTCCCCGGCGCAGATATAGTCTGTTTTTACTCCTCTTTTCTCTGCCGCAGACTCCAGCTTTTCATAGACCTCCTCCCCCTTTCCCGGAAAAGGAAGAAACAGGCGGCCGATTTCAATTCCTGTGTCCTCCTCCAGAAGCCATGTAATGCCGCTGATGTGATCCTGATCTCCATGGCTGACAAATACCATATCGATGTTTCTGATTCCTCGGCTCTTTAGCAGTGGTTCCAGCCGCTGTTCCCCCAGCTTTTTGATCTGGGTGCTGCCTCCGTCCACTAAAATCACCTGCTCTCTTGTCTCCAGCAAAATACCGTCCCCCTGCCCTACGTCGATAAAATCAACTCTCAGCCCGGAGACTGGGCGGTGCAGGAGAAAGGAGAGAAGTGAAATCAGGAATCCCCAGATTTTTATGTTTTCTTTCACCCTGTCTCTTTCCCTTTTCCCTGAACAGGCAAGAAACGCGGCCAGCACAATATAATAGGCCGCCAGCTTCCAAAGCTCTGGCCGCCCCAGGATCAGAGAGCTTCCCGGCAGTCTCTCTGCAGCCCGGCAGAGCATCTCATATACCATGAAAATGTAGTGGCATGTTCCCATGCTTCCCACAGCTCCAATGTCCAGCATCTTTTTCAAAAAAAACGCCGTCGGTCCTGGAATAAAAGAGACGGCAAAAACGCCTGCCATACCCATGAGAAGACCTGCCATTCCTGCTCCTGCCACATAAGTCATAAGGGGAATCACAAGAAAATTTAAAAAAATCCCGTATAGAGGATATTCAAAGAAATGATACAGTACAATGGGGCCAGTGACTAGCTGAATCGCCAGGCTTACCGCCAGGGCCTTCTCCCAGGATTTTTGGCATCTCAGCCTGTCGGCCAGCTCTGTTCCGGCCCAGCCAATGGCAAACACAGCTCCAAAGGACAGCTGAAATGCCCCTGTAAAGATGACAAATGGGTTTTCAAGGGACAGACAGACTGCTGCCAGGGCCATGGCAGACAGAAGATCATAAGTTCTGCCCAGATAAGCGGCCCAAAAGGAACAGGCAAGCATCAGACAGGCCCGAAAAACTGACGGTCCGAAGCCAGTCATGGTTCCATAGACAAAAAGCAGCCCGCCTGCCCAGAAGCCGGCCGCTCCAAACCCCAGTCCCAGCCGCCTGAGCAGACGATATACCCCCATTCCTATTAAAGAAATGTGGAGCCCACTGACTGCCAGAAGGTGGGCAATGCCGTTTTTCTGATACAACTCATTGATTTCCTCATTCATCCTGGTTTTGTCTCCCAGGAGGACTGCCGCCAGAAGCCCTGCGTCCGTCTCTGTGCAGTATTGTTCTAAAAGCTTCTTCGCCTGTTCACGAATCCTGTATGTCACAGCCTGCAGAAGCCAGACGGAATGTTCTGTTATTTCTGCCTTCTTTGCGCTCATCCTGCAGCAGATATCCCTGGAACGGTAGTAAAGGCGGTAATCAAACTCTCCCTCATTTCTGGCCGGTTCAAATCTTTCTAATTCCCCTGTGCAAAGAATCTTCATTCCCGGCAGGATCTCCCCGATTTCCATGTCCTCCGGCGGAAGGTAGACCAGGAGACGTTCCAGAGCGTACTCCCTTTTCCCCTGCTGCCCCGCCTCATCTGTTTTTCTCACTGCTGCTTTTACATCCTTCAGCTGGACAGACACCCTTCCATCCTTCTCCTGAATGGTCTCTGCCGTTCCCTCCGCCCTGGCTGCCAGTTCGGAAAAGCCGAATGTTCCCTCTTCCCTTACAATTGCCTCCTCCTGAAGTCCGGCTTCCATCCTGGCTGCGCCAAGGAAAGCGAACGCCGCCAGCGCGAAAATCGGAGCCAGACGCGCCTTTTCAGGCCTTCTCCTGCTGAAAAAGCCTGTTTCCATTGAAAAAAGCCCTCTTACAGATCCGGCTGTTCTGCCGGTATCCGCAAAAAGGGCACAGAATACCAGCGCCGCCGCAAATGCTGCCGCGCCGCCTTTTACGATGATTTCATCCGCCGCATTTCTCCAGGCCAGATACGCCCCTGCCTCTCCAAGTACAATGGCTGCTGCTGTCCAAAGTAGCGGTCGTTTTATGATTGTTTCCTCCTTGTCTTACCCCTCCTGATTCAAAATATACTGCTCGTCCCGGCCAAAGGGCTGATTCAGGGGGATTGCATCCCGGTACATAATATCCTGGGATCCGTTTACTGTAATCTGCACTTTATTTACTGTCTGAAGCTCTGTCAGAGAATCCACGATTGCGTAGACTGTCAGCTTTTCCGAGGTGTTCGGCACTCCTGCCAGAAAGCTGCTGTCAAAGTTTACGTAGCAGATATTCTCCGCCACAGATACGTTTAAAATCTTGGTCTCCTTGGGAAGAACGGGATTTACCGCGTCGTCCAGAGGACCCGCTACCAGCTGTTCCACCACCAGACGTTCCAGAGAGGTGTTGGCGCTGTGCACCACAGTTCTGGTTTCCGGAATCAAGGCCGTTCCCTCCTCGTTAGAAAAATAAAGGGTCAGCTCTGCCTGTTCATAGGAATTAATATCCGTGACTCCCTCCACAAAATCGCTCTTTCCCAAAGCTCCCACCGGATTTCCGGCGCTGTCCAGCTTTGGCTGCCCTTCGCAGCTGATCGCCACGAACTCCACTCCCTCCGCCTGAGTCAGCGTCTTGACAAACGCCGCCCGGCACAGGATTTCCCGGATCGGCTCCATGGAGTTGTACTCCTTGCTGAAATCCAGATAGAGTACGTTGTCGTTCTTTTTCATTCCCAGAAGCTTTGTCTTATCCGTCAACGCCGGCTGGTACTCCGTATCTGCCGGAGGAGTCAGAAGCTGGCCGGCCAGTTCTCCGAGAAGCTGTTCCGTGTCCTCTGTCTCTGTCTCATAGCTGCAGGGGCTGAGCTTCAGGCCGGAAGCGTCCAGGTAATAAATCTGGTACTCTCCCGATCCGGACGCCTCGTTTTCCTCCTTCTGCTTTCCCTTGCAGCCTGTGCAGAACACTGCTAAAAGCAGTGCTGCCGCCAGAAGAAACGCCGCCTTCTTTCCTCTCCCGGTTCTTTTTTCCGCTGTTTCCATTTCTGCCCTCCTGTTCTTTCCGAACTTCTGTCTGTAAAAAAGCTCTTTGAATTTTCTCATTTCAGGCCGCCTCTACGGAATATAATTCAGAGGAATCCGGACGGTGAAGGTGGTTCCCTCCCCCTCCCTGCTCTGCAGCTTGATCGCTCCCTGGTGCATCAGCACAATGCTCTTTGTAATGGCAAGTCCCAGGCCAGTGCCTCCTGTCTCCCTTGACCGGGCCTTGTCTACCCGGTAAAAACGCTCGAACACGTGCTCCTGCGCCTCCTGGGATATGCCAATTCCATTGTCTGAAATTTTTACATAGAAAAACTTGTGATCTGCGTCCAGAGTCACATGAACCCAGCCGTCCTCATGATTATACTTAATGGCGTTTTCCACTAAATTAGTGAGGGCCAGGGAAAGCTTTACCTCGTCCACATCTGCAGACACCTGGCGGATGCTTTCAAATACCAGCTCGATATTTCTCTTCTTGGCAATGGGCCGAAGCCGCTTTAAAATCTGCTCCAGAAGGCCGTTTAAATTGGCTGTGGTCACATTCAGCTCCGCATTGGATTTATCTGCCCGCACCAGCGTCAGGAGATCGTCGATAATCTTGCTTTCCCGGTCAATCTCATCGGAAATATCGGATAAAAATTCCCGGTAAAGCTCTGCCGGGGCATCCTCCATTCCCATCAGAGAGTCCGCCAGAACCCGGATAGAAGTGATAGGGGTTTTCAGCTCGTGGGATACGTTAGAGACGAACTCCTGCCTGGACTGGTCTACCGCTTTCAGTTTCCCCAGCGTGCGGCTCACCGCATCGGAAATTTCCCTGGTTTCCTTATAGTCACCGACCATGATATCCTGTTCCAGATCTCCGTCCGCCACAATTCCCAGAACCTTCCGAAGCCTTGTAAACGGCCGGATCAGCACGCCGGCAGCTAAAAATGCCAGACCGGCGGCCAGCCAGAGAATCACAATCTGAAAAAAGAACATTTTCTCAGAAATCTGGCTGTCCAGAAGCTCGATCCCCTCTGTGGACGCAGTAAACAGCAGAACTCCGTCTGCCGTCCCGTTTTTCTCCTTCTCCTGGATAGGAAACGCCAGGGAAAAATAGTCCTTTTTTTTGTTGTAGCTGCTCTGGGTCTCTCCAGAATAGGCCTTCAGCACTTCCTCTGTGATATTGAATTTCCCCTCTGCCAGCCCGTAGGTATCCTTCACAATCTTAAAATTCCGGTCTGCCACAAGAATCCGGCCGTTAAACAGCTCTGCCGTCACTGCCAGCTCTGTATCCATAATCGGATTTTTCGCCCCGCTGTTTGCATAGTCGGAGCTGAGCATCTTGTTGACCAGGATCAGGCATTTATTCTGAGCATGGATCATGGTGTCCTCCACCTGGCTCTGCCGCAGCGTGGAGGTCAGCATGGCTGACTGAGCGAGAAGGGGAACAATTGTAAATACCAGAATACAGAAAAGCAGAGGGAGCCGCATGCTGACTGCATGGCGGGCCTCCCTCCTGGTCTTTTTCTTAAAAACACCGCTCCACATCTATGCTTCCATCCTCCTGGTAGCCGCCAGGGCTAAAGATCCCGGGCCGATGTGACAGGCAATGCTGAGAGGAAGCGGATCCACGTAAATGTCTGCCTCCGGAAACAGCTCTCTCAGCTCCTCGCTGAAAGCCTGGGCCGCCTCGTCATTCTGCGTGTGGGCGATTTCAATATGCGTTTTCGTACAGGTTTCATCTCCCAGACGCTCCTTCAGGTCCTTCTGGATCGCCGAGATCATAATATTTTTCGCCTGCTTCGTCGTTCTGGCCTTGGAAAAGGCGTCCAGCTTTTTCCCCAGAATAATCAGCACCGGCTTAATCTTTAAAAGCGTTCCGAGAGCCGCGGCGGCAGCTGTGATACGCCCTCCCTTTTTCAGGTACTTGAGCGTATCCACTGTAATATAAATCACAGAGTCTCCCTGCGTCTCCTCCAGCTTCCGCTTAATATCAGCGCCGCTTACCCCTGCCTTCGCCAGTTCCAGGGCGTCCAGAGCCGACTGTCTCTGCGTAACAGAAACACGGTGGTTATCCACTACATGAACCTTTCCCTCATAGTCCTGAGCCAAAACCATGGCCGTCTGGCAGGCGCTGGAAAGGCCGCTGGACATGGGAATGTGGACAATCTCGTCGTATGTTGTGAGAAGTCCGTCCCACAGCTTCATCACCGAATCAGGAGAAGGCTGGGAGGTGCTGATATCAGCGCCTCCGTTCATCTTCTCATAAAATTCCTGATGAGTCAGGTCCACTCCCTCCAGATACGTTCTGCCGTCCACCATAAACGGCATCGGCAGCACATAGATTCCCAGCTCTTCTCCCTGCTTCTGGGTAATTCCGCTGTTGCTGTCCGTGACAATCGCTGTTTTCATTCCTTCTCCTCCCACAGTATCCCTGTTTTCCTATTTTCTAATCAGAAGAGATTTTCCTGTCATCTCCTTCGGCTGCTCCATTCCCATCAGTTCAATTAAAGTAGGAGCGATATCTGCCAGGCATCCGCCCTCTCTCAGTCCTACGGAAGCGTCTGCGCCTACGAGAATAAACGGCACCGGATTGGTGGTATGGGCTGTCCAGGGCTTTCCTGTTTCCGGATCTACCATGACCTCGGCATTTCCATGATCCGCACAGATAAACATAACGCCGCCCATCTCCTTTACTGCGTCCACTGCCTTTCCAATGCATTCGTCTACTGCCTCAATCGCCTTGATGGCAGCAGCTTCTACTCCCGTGTGGCCTACCATGTCAGGGTTGGCAAAGTTCACAATCACTACGTCGTAGTCCCCTGATTTAATAGCGTCCACCAGCTTTCCGCAGACAGCAGGTGCGCTCATCTCCGGCTTTAAGTCGTAAGTCGGAACCTCCTTGGGAGACGGAACGAGAATGCGGTCCTCGCCCTCGTTAGGCTCCTCCACGCCGCCGTTGAAGAAGAAGGTCACGTGGGCGTACTTTTCTGTCTCTGCGATTCTGGCCTGCGTCTTTTTGTTGGCTGCCAGGAACTGTCCAAACGTATTTGTAATACTCTCTTTCTTAAAGGCTACCAGCTTATTGCCGATAGTCTCGTCGTAATCAGTAAAGCATACGAACGTCAGGTTCAGACGTTTTCCTCTCTCAAATCCTGCAAACTCGTCGTCACAGAAGGCTCTGGTGATCTGTCTTGCGCGGTCTGGACGGAAGTTGTAGAAAATCACAGAATCATTGTCCTTGATCAGGCCCACAGGAGCGCCGTTCTCTTCGATAACAGTGGGAAGCACGAACTCGTCAAACTTCTCTGCGTCATAGGAAGCCTGAATGGCTGCCTGGGCACTGTCTGCGCGCTTTCCTTCGCCCTTCGTCATGACATCGTAGGCCAGCCTATTTCTGTCCCAGTTTTTATCTCTGTCCATGGCGTAATAGCGGCCCATCACAGAAGCCACCTTTCCAACGCCGATCTCCTTCATCTTTTCCTCAAGCTCTGCTACAAAGCTCTTTCCGGATGCCGGCGGCGTATCGCGCCCGTCTAAAAAGCAGTGTACAAACACCTTCTCAAGGCCGTTTCTCTTAGCCAAATCCAGAAGACCATAAATGTGGGTATTGTGGCTGTGTACGCCCCCATCGGAAACGAGACCGAACAGGTGAAGAGCAGACCCGTTCTGTCTGCAGTTTTCCACTGCCTGTAAAAACTCCGGAATCTCAAAGAAGTCCCCGTCCTGAATCGACTTGGTGATTCTTGTAAGCTCCTGGTATACAATGCGGCCGGCTCCCATATTCAGATGTCCCACCTCAGAGTTTCCCATCTGGCCATCAGGAAGTCCCACTGCCATTCCGCTGGCATAGCCCTTTACAAACGGGCACTGGCTCTTTAACTGATCCATCACCGGTGTCTTTGCCTCACAGACTGCATTGTGATCGCAGCTGTCATTTAATCCATATCCATCGAGAATCATCAGTACCGTTGGTTTTTTGCTCATACTATTCTCCTTCACTGTCTCTGCCTGTCCAGAGCTGTCATAATGGCTCTGAAAGCACTGTTATTTATCATCAAATTTATAAAATCTCTCAGTCTTCTATTCTACATGATTTCTATTTAAGTTTCAATGGGATAGTGTCAAATTTTTGTCAAAACAGACATCTCAGCTGTGCTTCACTTTTTCTCCTCCCAGTCTGGCGACAGCCAGGCTGTCTCCTGCCTGCAGCACAGTAGAACCTCCTGGAATCAGGGTTTTTCCATCCCGCTGAATCAGAACGATGAGATTTCCTTTAGGAAGCCTGATTTCACTCAGGGACTTTCCTGTCCATTTGCTGTTTTTATCCAGACAGATCTCCCACATGGAGAGATTTTCCCTGTCCTCAAACTGTTCAGCTGCCAGAATTAACAGGTCTCCCTCCTCTACAACCGTATCTCCATCCGGAACCAGTGTCTCCTTTCCCCGCAGAAGCAGAGCCGCCAGAAAATCAGGCGCCAGAGGAAGCTCCTTCAGAGCCTTTCCCGCCATTCTATGTCCGGCTGATACATGGAGCTTGACAAAGCTTACGTCGCTTTCCTCCTGATAATCATTAAAGGTCCTTCGCACATCCTGATTTCTGTCAATCATGTCAAGAGCGGCCGAAACCCTGGGAAGAAGCGTTCCCTGAATACCCAGAGACAGGATAACAATACAGAACACCAGATTAAACAGATTGCAGGAAAGCCCGATATCTCCCAGAACCGCATAGATGGCAAATACAATAGACGCCACTCCTCTCAGTCCCGCCCAGGACACAACGCCTATCTGGCGCAGCCCTGATCCCATCGGAGCCAGCAGAATGCCTGCCGCCAGAGGCCGGGCAATGAAAGTCAAAAATAGCATAATCAAAAGAGACGGCAGAAATGTTTCCGGAAGCTCCGACGGAGTTACCAGAAGTCCCAGAAGGAAGAAAATCATCATCTGGGCAATTCCTGTTACTGCATCAAAAAAATGTACCAGATCACGTTTATCCGAAAGGGAAGCATTTCCCATATAGATACCGCAGAGATACACGCTGAGATATCCGTTTCCGCCAAACACAGACGGCAGCGCATAGGCCAGTACTGCAGCCGCAAAGACAAAAATGGTTTTCCCCTGTTCCATATAAAAATCACATTTTTTCAGGAGAAAAACTGCGCTGTATCCAATCAGAAGACCGGCAGCAGCTCCCACCAGGATCTGGTTTGCCAAAAGCGCAGGAACTGATATGCTCTTGCCCTGCAGAAGTGATACAAACAGAACCGTCAGCATGTAAGAGTAGGGATCGTTGGATCCTGACTCAATCTCCAGCAGGGAAGCTGTGTAATCTTTTAAATCCAGCTTCTGCGTCTTCAGAACGCTGAACACAGAAGCCGCGTCTGTAGAGGCAATAACCGATCCAATCAGAAAACTCTCCAGCCATGGGAAAGACAGCACAAAATGGGCAAACGTTCCCACCAGCCCGGCTGTCATCACCACTCCAAGAGTTGACATAAGGACTGCTTTTCCTGCCGCCGGCCTGGCCGCCTTCAGATTCGTGCCAAATCCGCCGTAAAACATAACAAACAGAAGACAGACTGAGCAGATCTGCTCTGATATCTGATAATCGTCAAAGGGAATTCCTACAATCCCGTTAACTCCGAAACACATCCCCAGTGCAATAAAAATTAAAAGAGACGGGATAGGAAGCTTCTGGGCAAACCGGTTCAGCAGCACACAGATGACTATCACAGCCCCAATTAAAATAAGATATCCGTTCAATACATCTCCTCACTTTTCTCATTTTTCCATATTTCACGTTAAATTTCAAAAGTTTAACGCAATAAATTATTGACAGAAGCAATTTTCTGCTCTACAATAAGCCACATAGCTGCACGCTGACAAAACACTCTGTTCAATTAGCAGTGAAACCCAAGCCAAACTCATTCGTTGCATTCACCTGAATTCTGGTGAAAGAAAGGAAATCAGATATGATTATTATTATGAAACCCGGCGCTTCCGAGGAAAATATCAGAAACGTAGCTGGACAAATCGAAGAAAAAGGACTGACTGTCCATCTGTCCCATGGAACTGAGGTGACGATTATCGGTGTAGTAGGAGACAAATCAAAGCTTCAGGGTTCCAATCTGGAAATTGCCGCAGGCGTTGATAAAGTCGTGGCTGTGACAGAATCCTACAAGCTGGCAAATAAAAAATTCCATCCGGAACCATCCTCCGTATCTCTGTCCAATACCTCTGTGGGACCGGGCAGTCTGACTGTCATGGCAGGTCCCTGCGCCATCGAAAGCTCCAGCCAGCTGATGGAGACAGCTTTTGCTGTGAAAAAGGCCGGGGCAACTGTGCTTCGCGGCGGTGCCTTCAAGCCCCGCACCTCCCCCTACTCCTTCCAGGGTTTGGAGACAGAGGGACTTAAATATGTGAAAGAAGCCAGGGAAGCCACGGGACTTTCTGTCATCTGTGAGGTCACCAGTGCCCGCGCCATTGAAGACGCTGTAAAATATGTGGATCTGCTTCAGATTGGAGCCCGCAACATGCAGAATTTCGAGCTTTTAAAAGAGGCTGGAAAGACTGGTCTTCCCATTCTTTTAAAGAGGGGTCTTTCCGCTACCATTGACGAATGGCTCAATGCCTCTGAATACATTATGGCAGAGGGAAATCCAAATGTGATCCTCTGCGAGAGAGGTATCCGTACCTTTGAGACTGCCACCAGAAATACGCTGGATCTGTCTGCTGTGCCGGTTCTGCGCCTGAAGACTCATCTTCCTATTATCGTGGATCCCAGCCATGCTACCGGTGTGCGGGCCTATGTAGAGCCCATGGCCAAAGCCGCTGTGTCAGCAGGCGCCGACGGACTGATGATTGAGGTTCATCCATGCCCGGAAAAGGCCCTTTCAGACGGCCCCCAGTCCCTCACCTTCCAGGAATTTGACAGTCTGATGAACCGCCTCAGACCTTACGCCTCCCTGGAAGGAAGGACAGTGTAATCTTTAAATCACGTCAATCTGACACATTTTCATGGCCTCGAGAGCATTTTTATGGCTCTCCGGGGTCACTCCTGCACAGCAGGAAGAGTCTACCTTTACGGGAGTTCCAGGCAGGACTGCCTTCATCAGCATGGCATTGGAAATCACACAGATATCCGTGCAGAGTCCTGCCAGTTCTACAGACTCATACTCTTTTCCGCCTACATATCTGCCCAGTTCCAGGCTGGCAAAAGAAGGCTTCTCAAAACGTGTTCCCTCAAAAGCAGCTATTTCCGGACAGAGCTCCCAGCCCTTTGTGCCCTTCTGACAGTGAACCACCGGCAGTTTCTTGCCCTCTAATGTTTCCAAGTAATTTTCATAGTGAGTATCCATGGTAAATAACACTTCACAGTCCTCTCCCTGATATTCCTCAATCTTTTTTACCACTGCCGGAACAATCTGTTTTGCCTCCTCTGTCCCCAGAGAGCCGTCGATAAAATCATTCTGCATATCTACCACAATCAGCAGTTTTTTCATATTGCTATTCTCCATTCTATTTCCTCCTGAAATCCTTTTCATCTATATTTGTTAAAATTAGAGAACAGTATATCACACCAGCCTTTTTGTATCAATGAAAAACCTCTTAATTATTTCTGTCTTTTTTCTGGAAAATCCCGGATAAAAATCTTCCCGCGTTTATGGCAGAATAGAAGAAAGAGGCACAGGATCGTTCCCGGAGCGCCGTGCCTCTCTTCTCACTGTCTCTTATTTATTGTAATTTACAATCTGTCCAAAATCTGGCTTTAAGGAAGCTCCTCCTACCAGTCCGCCGTCAATGTCTGCCTGTGCAAACAGCTCCGGAGCGGAAGCGGCAGATACGGAACCGCCGTACTGGATGCGGATAGCTTCTGCTGCAGCCTCGTCATAAATCTCGCCGATGCACTGACGGATAGCTGCGCATACCTCCTCAGCCTGCTCTGTGGTAGCTACCTTTCCTGTTCCGATAGCCCAGATTGGCTCGTAAGCGATCACTGCTGTCTTAGCCTGCTCTGCAGTTACGTTTAAGAAGGCAATCTTAATCTGCTGGCGGATCCAGTCGATGGTGATTCCCTGCTCTCTCTGTGTTAAGGACTCTCCGCAGCAGATGATTGGTGTGAGGCCGTGCTCGAAGGCCTTTAATACCTTCTTATTTACAGTCTCATCTGTCTCTGCAAAGTACTCTCTTCTCTCAGAATGTCCGATGATCACATACTTTACGCCTGCGTCAACCAGCATATTCGGGGAAATCTCTCCTGTGAAAGCTCCCTTCTCCTCAAAGTACATGTTCTCAGCGCCGATCTGGATGTTAGTTCCCTTGGCAGCCTCCATCGCTGGGATAATGTCAATAGCCGGAACGCAGAATACTACGTCAACCTCGTCGTTTGCCACTAATGGCTTTAATGTATTTACAAGCTCTACTGCCTCGGAAGGCGTCATGTTCATCTTCCAGTTTCCTGCAATAATTTTCTTTCTTGCCATGTCAGAATTCCTCCTCTTTTATTCTTATATTTATTTCAGTCGAAAACACCTCGCTAAGTGCTATACGGGTATGTTCCCTCAGCTACGCCTCGAAAGAACCTCGTCTAGATTCGGGAACGACCTTCGCACTAAGCTCGAAAACACCTCGCTAAGTGCTATCGGTCATTTGCGGCTGCTACGCCTGGAAGCTCTTTGCCCTCCAGGAACTCTAAGGATGCGCCTCCTCCTGTGGAGATGTGAGTCATTTTATCGCCGAAGCCTAACTGGTTTACTGCTGCTGCAGAATCGCCGCCGCCAATGATGGTGGTTGCATCTGTCTCAGCCAGAGCCTTGGCCACCTCGATGGTTCCCTTAGCCAGAACCGGATTCTCGAATACGCCCATCGGGCCGTTCCATACGACTGTCTTAGCAGATTTTACTGCTTCTGCGAACATCTTAGCAGACTCTGTTCCTATGTCCAGACCCATCATATCAGCCGGGATAGCGTCTGCAGATACGTTCTTTACCTCGATCTCAGCATCGATTGGGCTTGGGAATGCTGCTGCCACAGCTGCGTCTACAGGGAGAAGAATCTTCTTGCCCAGCTTCTCAGCCTTTGCAAGCATCTCGCGGCAGTAATCTAACTTGGTATCGTCTACTAAAGAGTTTCCGATTTCCTTGCCCTCTGCCTTTAAGAAGGTGAAGGCCATACCGCCTCCGATGATCAGGGTGTCGCACTTCTCAAGCAGGTTGGAAATTACGTTTAACTTATCAGCTACCTTAGCTCCGCCCAGGATGGCTACGAACGGGCGAACCGGATTATTCACTGCGTTGCCCAGGAAATCAATCTCCTTCTGCATTAAGTAGCCTACAGCTGCTGTCTCTACGTACTGTGTTACACCTACATTGGAGCAGTGTGCTCTGTGGGCAGTTCCAAAAGCATCGTTTACATATACGTCACAGAGGGAGGCCAGATCCTTGCTGAATGCCTCGCCGTTCTTTGTCTCTTCTGCTCTGTAGCGTGTATTTTCCAGAAGAATGACCTCGCCGTCCTTCATAGCCTCTACAGCTGCCTTTGCATTTGGTCCTACTACTTCCGGATCAGCGGCAAATTTTACTTCCTGGCCTAACAGCTCAGAAAGGCGTACTGCAACCGGCGCTAAGGAAAGCTCCGGCTTCGGCTCTCCCTTTGGCTTTCCTAAATGGGAGCAGAGGATTACCTTTCCGCCGTCGGCAATTAACTTCTTAATAGTAGGAAGAGCTGCCACCAGACGGTTCTCATCTGTAATTTTTCCGTCCTTTAACGGTACGTTAAAATCGCAGCGCACTAACACTCTTTTTCCCTTTACCTGAATATCGTCAACAGATTTTTTATTAAGCATGAACATGCTCCTTTCTCATTTTTTTACCAAAAAAGGCAGCCCGGTCCAGGACGGACCGGACCACCTTTTTACGTGAATCCTATTCTCTCTTCGTCAAACGAACTGGAAATCCGCAATTAGTTTAACTCAGCGAAGTACTTAATTGTACGAACCATCTGGCTTGTGTAGGAGTTCTCGTTGTCGTACCAGGAAACTACCTGTACCTGGTAAGTATCCTCGTCCACCTTGGAAACCATGGTCTGTGTAGCGTCGAATAAGGAACCGAAGCGGATACCAACGATATCGGAAGATACGATCTCCTCCTCGTTGTAGCCGAAGGACTCTGTAGCTGCTGCCTTCATAGCTGCGTTGATTCCCTCTTTTGTTACGTCCTTGCCCTTAACAACTGCTGTTAAGATAGTAGTGGAACCTGTCGGAACCGGAACACGCTGAGCGGAACCGATTAACTTTCCGTTTAACTCCGGAATTACAAGGCCGATAGCCTTAGCAGCTCCTGTGGAGTTCGGAACGATATTAACAGCGCCTGCTCTTGCTCTTCTTAAATCGCCTTTTCTGTGCGGTCCGTCAAGGATCATCTGATCGCCTGTGTATGCATGGATTGTGGACATGATACCGGACTGAATCGGAGCGTAGTCGTTCAGAGCCTTTGCCATCGGAGCCAGGCAGTTAGTTGTACAGGAAGCTGCAGAAATAATGTTGTCTTCCTTTGTTAATACGTTGTGGTTTACGTTGTAAACGATAGTTGGCAGATCGTTTCCTGCTGGAGCAGAGATAACTACCTTCTTAGCGCCGGCGTCGATGTGAGCCTGTGCTTTTGCCTTGGATGTGTAGAAACCTGTACACTCCAGAACTACGTCTACGCCAAGCTCTCCCCAAGGAAGCTCTGCTGCGTTAGCCTTTGCGTAGATTGTGATAGTCTTTCCGTCAACTGTGATGGAGCCCTCTCCGGCCTCTACTGTATGTCCCTCGTATCTGCCCTGGGAAGAGTCATATTTTAATAAGTGAGCTAACATCTTCGGATCTGTTAAATCGTTGATAGCTACTACTTCGTAACCCTCTGCGTCAAACATCTGTCTGAAAGCGAGACGGCCGATACGGCCAAAACCATTAATTGCAACTTTTACTGCCATGATTTCATTCCTCCTAAGAATTTTATTTCATGATGGTTAGTTAATAGGATTGTTAAATAATAATCAACCTACTTTGTATTGTACCTAATTCTTCCAGAAATAGCAAGGGGTTTTTTGAACTTTTATAAAATTTACACCGCCCTTTTACCTGCTTTTGTACAGTATCTGTGTCAAGGAACTGCTGCTTCCTTTTTGTGTTGCATCCCTGCTTCCTTTTCTATATAATTTATATCATCTCTAACTGGCGGGTAAATTATACCCATACTCTGAAAAACAGGATGTGAAACAAGTGAATTTCCGTATTTTAAATCTTTACAGAATGAAAAATTCCGCTGGGAAGACTCACGGAAATACCTGTAAGAAGCAAAAAAAGTCCACTCTGGAGACGACTCTCTCCCGCAGCTTTTTTGCCGTCTCTACAGTTCTCCTGCTGCTTTCCCTCGGCATTACCATGTACTATGATATTACCAGGCAGAGAAAAGAGGTGGACTCCACTATCAGCGGACTTGCCGCCTACATCGCTTCCATGCCTCAGGTAATCGACATGCTCCAAATGGGTTATCCCTCTGATTCCGTCAGGAAGGATCTCGACTCCCTGTGCAGCAACACGGCCAACCTGAACGTGGCGCTCATCTGTGACAAAAACGGACTGCGCTTTTACCACACTGATCGCAATACTACCGGTGAAACGGTCACAGACGGAGACGAGGCGGCGGCCCTGGCCGGAAGCCCACCCTATATTACCATCGGCTACGGCTCTCTCGGCACCCAGCGCCGTGCCTTTCACTCCATTCAGGATGACTCGGGGGCCATCATCGGGTATGTGATGGCCTCTGTTTTTACCGCACACCTGTCTGACAGCCAGAAGCGCATTATGGCTCTGTATTTGACAGTGCTGGCTTTTATGCTTCTTGTAAGCCTGTTTCTCTCAAGAGGCGTTGTGGTTCTGCTCCGGGGAAGGCTGATGGGCCACGAACCTGAGGAGCTTTTAGACATCTGCATCCGTCAGGATACCGTTCTCGGCTCCCTGGAGGAAGGGCTCGTAGCCGCCGATCCCTCCGGCAAGGTGCTGTTTGCCAATCAGGCGGCAGCCGATCTG
>OGXP01000660.1_pt1 | contig 37587 bp, 32 predicted proteins | sample 1576351 | NCBI WGS metagenome assembly OGXP01 (sample SAMEA3541517, study PRJEB24748) | human gut metagenome | biome: human gut; feature: human-associated habitat; material: faeces | place: China | collected 2012
AAGGACTTGCTTATTCAACAGGAAAAACTATCGCAGGAATAAATGAACTTGATGCAATAGCTTATGGAGTAAACGAAACAGACTGTGAAATAATTCCAATAATAGATGCCAGAAAAGAAAGAGGATATTACTCAAGATACTCTTATGAAAATGGAAAACTTGTAAGACAAGATGAATATGGTATAGGAGAAATAAGAGAATATTTACAAGATAAAAAAGATAAGAAGATTTTATTTTTAGGAGATGGAGCTTTAAAATATCAAGACCTTATAAAAGAAATAATGGGTGATAATGCAAAATTTGCAATGAAATCTTTAAGTCTTCCAAGAGCATCTGTGATTGCTGAAATTTCAGAAAAACAGGAAGACAATTTATATACACTTGAACCTTTTTATTTGAGCAAGGCTCAGGCTGAAAGAGAAAAAGAGAGAAAAGCCTAAAAAGTTTTTTAAAAAATTAACTATAACGGTACATACTGTTTAAAAAGTTTGAAACTCAGAAAAATTTATCATTAAAAATAGTGAGTGTTTGACAAAAAATAGTACATATGATAGATTAAAGTAAGGGTTATTTTTTAAGGAGGAAACTTAATGGCTGATATAATTAAAGTAGATATAAGCTCTTTTGAAAATGAAGTATTAAACCACTTAGGGATTGTACTGGTTGACTTTTGGGCAGAATGGTGCGGACCATGTAAAATGCAGCTGCCTATTTTGGAAAAAATTTCAGATGAAATTCCAAGTGTAAAAATTTGTAAAATCAATGTTGATGAAAATACTGATCTGGCTGTGAAGTTTGGAATAAGAAGTATACCAACGATGATGGTTTTTAAAAATGGAGAAAAAGTTGAACAATTTGTCGGATTGAAAAATAAAAAAGAATTATCCGAAAAATTAAAAGCATTATAAAATAAAATTTAAACAGTTGAGTGAAAATATTCATTCAGCTGTTTTTTTATTTTTAACTGTAAAATAAATTTGATAAAAAGTAAAAATAAATAAAATAAACTTTTGAAACCCTATAAAAATAAATAAATATATGGTATAATCAAATGAAATATTGTTGTATTAACTACATTAAAAACTGAGGGGTATTTTTTATGAAGAAAAAAATATATCTTCTTCTGGCATTGATGCTTGTGTGCATGAAAGCTTTGTCTGAAGATAAAATCATTGAAAATGAACCGAATAAAAAAGAAAATGAAACAGAGGTTGAGATAAGTCTGGATAATGAAAGTGTGACATCAACCAATGGTATAGATGTAATTTATGGAGTAAATAAATTTAAGGTTTTCAATGTAAGAAGAGATGAACCAAAAAATAGAATGTATATAGACGGCGATTTCACTCTTGATTCTTATCAGCCTATGGGGGATATAAGAATTGAAGCAAGAGATGGAGAAGCACTTCTTGACGGAACAAAAGCTATTTTTGGAAAAAGTTTTGGTTATATGGAAGTTGGAAAAGTAACGGGAGCAGAAGCTCCTAATGATAAAATATATTTTGGCGGAGAAAAAACAAAGTTTGATAACGGAGTGGTTCTTTTAAAAAATGCCTGGCTGACAACAGATCCAAAAGTAAATGAAAATAGAGATTTGACGGGACTTGGTTATTATCTTCAAAGTGACAAGATAAAAATAGAGCCTGACAAACAGGTGACACTAACCTATTCAGATCTTTTTATTCAGGATTTTGATATAATGCCTTTTACATTCCCTTGGTATAGATTTAATATAAGACAAGGTTCTGAAGTTCCTTTGTTCCCAATGTGGGGAGATGAAGATGACTACGGTTGGACAATTTCCACAGGGGTCCTGTATGAAAGCAGAGACAACAGATTTAGGGGAGGTTTTGCACCTAAGTTTGGAGACCAGATGGGATTTCTTATTGGAAGAATGGAAAACTGGTATGACACAGGAACTTATGGAGAATCAAGACTTAATATAACAGATCTTCTTGTTCATAAAAAAGGAGATCAAAAAATAGATTCAGAAACAGGAAGACCTGATGCAAGCCATGATGACAGATGGAGTATAGATTATACCCATGAATATGAAGGAAGCTACGGACATTTTAATTTTGGTGTGCAAAGCATGACCTATAATATGAATGAAAATCTTAAAGATATTATAGAAGATTATGATGCAGCAGGAAAATTTAACCATAGAGGAAAAAATGGCGAAATAGTAAAAGGAAAATTAGGAGAAATCCCAAGTATGGGAGATTATTCAAATTTCTATACATTGGATACAGGGCTGACGGGACTTGGTTCAAGAAAAGATATTTCTCTTGATGCAAAAGTAAAACTTACTGATGATAAAAAAGCATATCAATATATAGTTACAGACCAGATTGATGATTTGGGATATGATTCACAGGTTGATAATGATTTATTCTCTGAAGTTTCTTTAGTAAAAGATAATGAAGATTATAAATTAAGCGGATATTATAATTATCTTTATGATATGGATCCGGGATCAAGCAAGGATGATTTACAGTCAAGAGCAGAAGATTTTGGATTTGGTTTTGAAGATAAGAGAAATAAAATATCTTTCAGTTATGATGAAGCAAACGGAGATAAATACAGAAGACTTAATTCTTGGGAAAGAAATCCGGATTTAAGTGAATTGAAACATACGGGAAGTTACGGTCTTGAAGCAGATTATGTTCCATGGACAGTATCGCAATATGATATTTACGACAGCCGTAAATTAAGTACAGCTTTTGGAGAATACAAGCTGACGGACAGCACAGCTTTTAAAACAGGATATGATTTCACATTTGCTGAAAAAGAATTAAATCTTGAAAATGACCCAATGAGAGAAAAAGTTTTTGGAAATTCAAGATGGAGTCAGTATAACAGATTTGAAAATATTGTCTATGAAAAAACTAGAGAAGACAGAGCTTATGCAACTCTTTATACAGGGCTTGCAGATTTAACATTTGCAGGAGGACAATCTGAAGAAACTGTTATAAGCAGAGAGGGATTAAATACAGATTTTGGTTACAGAACCTATAAAAATGATTCTGATTTCTATGAATTTGGAATTGCAAAAAATAATATAGGTTTAGGTTACCTTGGAGAAGTAAGTCTTTTTGGAAATGTAAGACAGGACGAATATACTTCAGGTAAATATAACGGAACGGATACAGAAGATAATGATAAATCTACAAGATACCAAGGAGGACTTACTCATAAAATAACACTTCTTGATAACTCTGATAATGTAAACAGATGGGCAGACATTGGACTTAACAACGAATTTACATTATTCTGGCAGGATTATAAATATGATGGAGATAATGAAAGCCAAGAGTATGGAAGATTTATCAACAAAGAAAATGTTTCTAAATTTGGAGATAAAGTTGCCTTTGAATTTGGAAATACGGAAACTGTTTATACAGGAGAATATACTGTAAAAGAAAGACCTGTTAATGATGAAAAAACAGGAGAGATATTTAAAAATAAAGTTGATTTCTTAGTAGATGGAGATAAAGTATTCAGTGCATATTATAACAGTGATGAAAGATATGTAAGTGAATACGGTTCTAATGATTTATTTAATAATTATAAAAATGATTTAGGTTATAAAGATTATGGAACAAATATCTATTTAGGAAACCATGAATTTTATTATAAAAATCAAAGTATAGATTTTGCTGATAACAAGTTTGCACCTTTTGCAGATAAAAATATTGTAGAGAAACTTGATGAAAAAATAAGAGAAAATGTATTTGGTTACACTTACTCTTTTGATGAAAACAGATTAAACTTTGAATATACAGAGGGTAAAGACAGTGCTTCTGTAGGAAGTAATGATGTTCTTGATATTAACAACAAAACTTATGCAGTTTCATATTTAAACGGAGGAGAGATTGAACACTCTTATGGTGTAAAATATGAAGATTATCAAGGAAATTATAAAGGATTAGATTATCAAGGAAATAAATATAGTGATAAATTTAAAACAAATTATAATTCAAATGTAATTACTTTAAGATATGGTTTCAAAGATAAGAGACTTTCTGAAGCAGAACTTTCAAAATATGCAAGAAAAGAGTATGGCAAAGAAGCAGGAGAACTTACTGCTCAAGATATAAATAATATCAGAACAATTCTTGAAAACAGAAATTCTGTTGGATTTAATCTTAACAGTGTAATGGATAACAAAGTAAACTTTGGAGATTACAGAAGAAGTTTTGATGCAAGACTTACTCTTGAAAGCAATGATGACAGAAGACATCAGGAAGATTACTGGGGATCAATTTCTAATCTTGAGGCAGCTGTGTTCTACTCACAAAACAGAACAGGATTTGGATATACATTCAGCCAAGAAGCAGATTATTATGGAGAACGTACAAATCCTGATAACTGGAAAGTTACAGAGAGAGAGCATGAATTCAGTTTCCATACAAAACTTGGAAAACCTAGTGAGGGATGGAGACTTAAAACTTATATAGAATTTTATGATACTAAAGATACTCCGTATGCTGATGGAAGAGGAAGAAGATATTTTGACGGTGCAGGAGTTGAAATTGGAAAAGAAATGGGATACTATGAATGGTCTGTTGCTTATATGAGAGAGTACAGCATTACTACCCGTGATTATGAATGGAAAGCAGCTCTGCAATTTACACTTCTTACATTCCCAGATAAGAGATTATTTGGAATTGGAGCTAAAGGAGGAAGTGCAGAGGGAGAACAAACGAAACCAGATGTTCATGTGTTCAGCGGAATAAAAATTGAAGATGAGATTGATTAATTAAAGAATAACTAAGGAGAGGATATATATGAAAATAGAGTTAATGGACGGAAGCGTAAAAGAATTTGAAAATGCTGAAAATATGTTTGTGATTGCAAAAAGCATAAGCAACTCACTTGCTAAAAAATCAGTTGCAGCAAAAGTAGACGGAGAATTAAAAGATATGTCTTATGTTTTAGACAGAGATGCAAAAGTTGAATTTGTACCTATAGATTCTGAAGAGGGAGAACATATTGTAAGACACTCAGCAGCTCACCTTATGGCACAAGCTGTTATAAGATTATTCCCAAAAACAAAAGTTACAATAGGACCGGCTATTGAAAATGGATTCTACTATGACTTTGACCCTGAAGTTCAATTTGTTCCTGAAGATTTAGAAAAAATTGAAGCTGAAATGAAAAAAATATCTAAAGAAGATATAAAAATAGAAAGACTTGAAATGTCAAGAGAAGATGCAATAAAACACTTTGAAGCTCTTGGAGAAAACTACAAAGTTGAAATAATAAAAGATATAGCTCAAGGAGAAATGTTATCTTTCTATAAACAGGGAGATTTCATGGATCTTTGCAGAGGACCTCACGTTCCATCAACATCTTATATAAAAGCATTTAAATTAAAATCTCTTGCCGGAGCATACTGGAGAGGAGACTCTAACAATAAAATGCTTCAAAGAATATACGGTCTTGCTTTCGCTGATGAAAAAAGATTAAAAGATTACTTAAAATTCTTAGAAGAAGCTGAAAAAAGAGACCATAGAAGACTTGGAAAAGAACTTGAATTATTCTTTGTAAGTGAATATGGACCTGGATTCCCATTCTTCATGCCAAAAGGAATGGTTCTTAAAAATACTCTTATCGATTTATGGAGAAAAGAACACAGAAAAGCCGGATATGTTGAAATTCAGACTCCTACAATATTAAACAGAGAACTTTGGGAAACTTCTGGACACTGGTTCAACTATAGAGAAAATATGTATACAACTTCTATTGATGAAACAGATTTTGCTATTAAACCAATGAACTGCCCAGGTGGAATTTTAAATTATAAAAATAAAATTCACTCATACAAAGATCTTCCAGAAAGAGTTGGAGAACTTGGACACGTTCACAGACATGAATTCTCTGGAGCATTACACGGACTTATGAGAGTTAGAGCATTTACTCAGGACGATGCTCACATCTTTATGACTCCTGAACAAATAGAATCAGAAATTATTGGAGTAACAGAACTTATCGATAAATTCTATAAAGGAATTTTTGGATTTAACTACACAATAGAACTTTCAACTAAACCTGAAAAAGCAATCGGAAGCCAGGAAATTTGGGACAGAGCTGAAGCAGGACTTGAAGGTGCTTTAAAGAAAATGGGAAGAGAATATAAAGTTAACCCAGGTGATGGAGCATTCTACGGACCTAAACTAGATTTCAAAATTAAAGATGCAATAGGAAGAACTTGGCAGTGCGGAACTATTCAGCTTGACTTTAACTTACCAGAAAGATTTGATATAAACTATATCGGTGAAGATGGAGAAAAACACAGACCAGTTATGATTCACAGAGTTATTTACGGATCAATCGAAAGATTTATTGGAATCTTAATTGAACACTATGCAGGTGCATTCCCTATGTGGCTTGCTCCAACTCAAATTAAACTTTTAACTATTAATGAAGATGTAGTTCCTTATGCAAAAGAATTACAACAAATCTTAGAAGATATGGATTTAAGAGTTGAGCTTGATGACAGAGCAGAATCTATTGGATATAAAATCAGAGAAGCAAATGGAAAATATAAAATTCCTATGCAGTTAATAATCGGTAAAAACGAAGCTGAAAACAGAGAAGTTAACGTAAGAAGATTTGGTTCAAATGAACAGGTTTCAATGAAGCTGGATGATTTCTTAAAATATGTTGTTGAAGAAGCAAAAATAAAAATTAATAAATAGTAAATGAAAAGGGATTGCTCAGGCAGTCCCTTATTTCATTAATTCTTCTGCAAGTCTTTTAAATCCTATCTGTTCAAAGAACTCTTTTTCTTCAACAGATGGAATAGATTTTTTAATAACTGCTTTTACTATTTTTTTATCAAAAGGAATTTTTACAGAAATTTCAAATCCTTTTTCATTTAAAAATTCTTCAATTTTATCAGAAATTTCTTTTGATAAATCAAATTTATTTATTACAAAATACGGCTTTATTCTAAATCTTTCAATGAGATTTAAAACTCTTTCTAAATCGTGAAGTCCTGAAAGTGTCGGCTCAGTCACAACAACAGCTTTTTTAACTCCTGTAAGAGAGCTTATAACATTGCAGGCAACTCCCGGAGCTCCGTCTAAAATAATATATTCAATATTTTTTTCTTTAGCTGTTTTTTTAGCTTTTTTTCTCACTTCAGCAACTAATTTTCCGGAGTTTTCTTCCCCGGGGAAAAGGCAGGCATGGATAATTTTTCCGTATTTTGTGTCTGATTCAAAAACTTCACCGGCTTTATTGTCAACCATTTTAATTGCTCCCACAGGACAGACATATTCACAAAGCCCGCAGCTTTCACATTTTTTTATATTTTCCACAGCACCAAATTTACAAAGCTCATAACATTTTCCGCATTGAATACAAAGTTCTTTATTAAGAAGAGCTTTTTTCATTCCAAAGAAATCTTCTTTTACAGTGTTCTGGGGATTAAAAAGAATTTGAAGATTTGGAGCATCAACGTCGCAGTCGCCTATAACAACATTTTGAAAATAGGGAATAAGTGAAGATGTAACTGTAGTTTTTCCTGTTCCCCCTTTTCCTGAAATAACTACTATCTCTTTAATTTCCATAATTTTTCACCTTCTCAAAAATATTTTCAAAAATTTCTCTGTATTCAGGAAGAATATCTGACGTAATATTTCCTTTGGAATAATTTTCTGCTATTTTTCTGCTGAAAGGTATCTCACCAAGAATTTCTATATTTTCAGAAAGGCAGTAATCTTTCACTTCTTTTTCATCTTCTTCAGCCTTATTTATAACAACACCAAAAGGAATTTTCATATCTCTTAAAAGTTTTAGCACAAGTTTCATATCACTTAATCCAAATGGAGACGGCTCTGTGACAACAACTGCAAAATCTGATTCTTCCACAGCTGCAACAGTTGTGCAGGCAGTTCCGGGAGGACAGTCGATTAAGAAATCTTTTATTTTGGAACTTTTATACATCTCTTTGATAATTCTTACCCCTGACATCTCTCCTACGTTTAATTTTCCACATACAGTATCAGAATTAAAATATGTTTTTCCTGTAAAAATTTTTCCAATTTCTCTTTTTTTCCAGAAAATTGCTTTCTGTTTACAGATAACACCGCAGCCCCCGCAGTCGTGACAGCTTTCTTCAAAAATAAGAACAGTGTTTTTGGCAGGAATAACAGCATTAAATCTGCAGAAGTCTCCGCATTCTCCGCAGAGATTACATTTTTCCATATCTACTTTTGGATAATTCATATACACAGATTTTTCTTCAAGGATATTATTTTTTAAAAAGATATGTGAGTTCGGTTCTTCTATATCAGTATCAAAAAGAGGAAGTTTTGAAATGAAAGCAAGATTTGTGCTTACAGTTGTTTTTCCTGTTCCTCCTTTTCCGCTTAAAACTGCTATTTTCATTTTTCACACCCCTATGCCATTCTTAAACCTTGCGGTTTTGGAGATAAATCATATTTTTCTAATTTATTTTCTTTATAATTTTTTAAAATTTCGGAAACTTTTGTAAGTTCTCCCATTTTATAAACAGGAATTTCAAATTCATTTATAAGAACAGCTGCTTTTGGTCCTATCTCTCCTGCAATAATTTCATTTACTCCAAGATTTATAAGAGTTTTTACAGCTTTAAGCCCTGCTCCTGTAGCTTCATTTTTTGCTTCATTTTCAATTATTTCATAATTATCTGTTTCTGGATTTATTAAAATAAAATAAGCTGCTCTTCCAAATCTTCTGTCAGCTAAAGAATTGTAACTGTTTTCTTCAAGTGCTATTGCTATTTTCATAACGTTATCTCCTTTTTTCATTTTTAAAGAGTATAAAAAATTAGGAGCTGTTATAAAATTACAGCAAGTAAAATCTTTTCCCTGCATTGGAAAATAGTTTCTCATAAATATAGAGAACTTTGTAATTATAAAAAATAAAATTTTAGAAGATTGAAAAAATTTTCGTAATTTATGCAGTGAGTTGAACGTTAAAAAATGACATGTTTGAACGAAGTGAGTTTGTCATTTTTAGTGAAACGAACAATATAAATAGAAAATCTTTTTCACGAGATAAAATTTTATTTTTATAATATTTTTTAGAGATATAACAGCTCCTGTTTGTATTTTATTTTATTAAATTAATGTTCACATTTATGGTCGTCATCATGGTGATGATGAGCACAAGCAGAACCTTTTGAGTATAGGCTTCCTTCTAAGTAAACAGCAAGAACATCTTCAATTTTTCCGCTGGCTCCTAAAATAACTTGTCCTCCATTTGCTTTTATAAGGTCAATAGCTCTTTGTCCCATTCCACCAGTTATTACAACATTAATATTATTTGCTGCAATAAATCTTGGGAAAACTCCCGGTGCATGTTCAGGTGCAGTTAAAAATTCTTTACCTACAACTTTCCCCTCTTCTATTGAATAAACTGCAAATTTTTCACAGTGTCCGAAATGTTCCTCCACAGTTACTCCGTCATTTGTTGGAAAACCTACTCTTAATATTTCAGCTGCCATTAAAATCATCTCCTGTCCTGTATTTTTTAATTTTATAGCTTTTAAATGTAATAATCCGTCCAGAATTTTTCTTCTTCCGGAATTTAAAAGTCTCTGCACAGTTCCTCTTGAAATCTGCATAATTTCTGCTGTTTCAATCTGACTTTTTCCCTCATAGTCACAAAGTCTCACAGCTTCAAGTTCATCTATTTCAATTTCATTTATTTCAAGATTTGACATTGGAATTCCTGTGGGCTTAAAAATTCTTTCATCATTTAAAATTCTGCAGCATCTCTGCTTTTTACATCTTGGCATATGTCCTCCTTAACTTTGTGTGCATATGCACAATTAAAGTATACTCCTCTTAAAAAAAGTTGTCAACATTTATCACTCAGAAATATTAAATTTTTTTCTTCCTAATAAAGTAAGTCTTGAACCTGCTCTTCCCTCTCCAGAAGAAACAAGTCCGTCTGCTTTCATATTTTCTAAAATTTTTCTTACTTTTGCTTCAGATAAAAAGATTTTTTTATTTTTAAGTTCATCTGAAACAGCTTTTCTTCCGCAGGATTTTCCTTTTTTTTCAAGAGCATTTAAAACAACAGCAGTTTCATAAAAAATATTTTCAGGCTCAGAATAAGAAGAAATTTTTATCTTTTCTTTAAAAAGATTATTCATATTTTGAGGGAGCATTTCCGGTTCTATTATTGTTTCACCCAGACAGCCTAAATACTCAATACAGTTTCTAAGCTCTCTTATATTTCCCGGCCATGTATAATTTTCAAGAAGATGTTTTGTTGTTTTTGTAAATACGAAATCAAAATCCATTTCCTGTTTAAAATCATCTATTAATAAATAGAGGTCATCAATTCTTTCTCTTAAGGGCGGAATTGTAATTGGAAGAGTATTTAATCTGTAATAAAGGTCCTGTCTGAAATTTTTATTCTCAACAAGGTCTCCCAGATTTTCATTTGAGGCGGCTATAATTCTTACATCAATAGGGATCATTTCATCTCCGCCCACTTTTATGATTTCTTTTTCCTGAATAACACGAAGAAGTTTAAATTGAAGATTTTTACTCATTCCTTCAATTTCATCAAGGAAAAGAGTTCCGTTGTTTGCAATTTCAAAAAGTCCTGTCTTTCCTCCTTTTTTTGCTCCTGTAAAAGCTCCCTCTTCATATCCGAAAAGTTCTGATTCAAGAAGATTATCAGCAAGGGCGGCACAGTTTATTGCCACAAAAGGTTTATCTTTTCTTGAAGAATAATTGTGAATAGAATGGGCAAAAAGTTCTTTTCCTGTTCCGCTTTCCCCTGTGATAAGGACAGCCGAACTTGATTTTGCCATTTTTTTAGCAACCGCTTTTATCTTTGTCACATTTTTACTTTTTGTGATTATTGAATCAAAAGTATATCTTGCAATATGCCCTTTTTTTAAAATTTTATTCATGGCATTTGTAAGGATTTCATCTTCTGGATTTGCTTTTGTTATTATTCCTATTCCGGAAAGATAAACTCCATGTTTTACAATAGGGACAACTTTAAGACGAAGTTTTACTCCTGTATTAGAAAGGAAAAGAACAGTTTTTGTAATTTCATCTTTTGCTGCCTGTTCAAAAATATTATTTTGAAATATTGTTTCAGCAGGTTTGTAAAGAACATCTATTCTCCCTTTTCCAAGATAGTCATTTGCTTTTTGGTTGCACATCACAATATTATTTATGCTGTCAACAAGGATAATCCCCTCGTTTGAAAGACGGAGAAGAATATTAAACTGCTGTGTTGCAAGTTCCATTTTTGAAATAAGAGATTCTACACCTGTGTTGTTTTCTGAAATCTCATCAAAATAATTTATAAGTCTGTCAGTTTTTAAAAGATATTCACAGTCTGTAAAAGATATTACTTCAAGAATTGTATTTGTATCAAGAACTCTATTTCCTATATCTAAAACTTCTTTTCCTAAAGGGGCGAAATGTGCTTCACCTGGAGTGATAGCCAGAGGAATTTCTTCATATTTTTCTTTGCACCCAGGATAATAAGGAAAAAACTGAATATTACTTATACCTTTTTGATGAAGAAGAACAATAGTTTCTTCACACATTGACTTTGTAGAATTTACCAGAAGAGCTTTTGTACCTGCCGGAAATTTTTTTAATTTTTCAACAATGCTGTTTTTTATTGTTATAGTTCCGTTTACAATATGCTTATCTTTTGGTATATATCTTAAAACTTCATTGTGGCTGTCAAAAGATATTGTAGTGATAAGGAAAATATCTTCTGTTTTTGGCGAATAAGCTGTACCGTCTTCAATAGAATATGTGTAAAGTTCAACGGCATCAGCAAAAAAATATTCAAGCTGTTTTTTATAAAATATCCCAACATCTTTTCCTGCTGAGATAACGGCAATTTTTAGAGAAATTTTAATACCTCCTTGTTCATTTTCTTTGTACAAACAAAGAAAACGAACCAAAAGAAAATTGCCCTGCTGGTGAAAAAATTTTTTATTTATTTTGTTCTCAAAACTAAAATTCATAAACTCGGACTTTGTCCTCAGACATATGAATTTTTACGTTTTGTTCACTGCATAAATCACAAAAATTTTTTCAATGCAGGGATAGTAGAATTTATTATTATTTTATAATATATTTTTTAATATGACAATATCATTTTAGGTTTTTAGAACCTAAAAAACCTAAAAAAACAGGTTAAAAAATAAAAAAACCATATGAAAGTAAAATTGATAAAAAACAGTTCAAAATATATGAAAGAAAATCAAGGATATAGGAAAAGTACTTTTTTGGCATTGAAATTGCTAGATATGAAATTGTGTAATGAAAGAGTTAAAAAAATTCTTAAATAAAACTTTTTCAGCTTTAAATATGTATAAATTTTAAGGAGATGAAAAGATGAAATACAATTTTAATGAGAAAATTGACAGAAGCAATAACCATGCAGCTAAATGGGAAGAAATGGGAAATAAATTTATTTCTAATGATTTATGGCCAATGTGGATAGCAGATATGGATCTTAAAACAGCCCCTGTTATAATTGATGCAATGAGAGAAAAACTTGAGCAGGGAATATTTGGATATGTTTACAGACCAGCTTCATATTATCAAAGTGCAGCTGACTGGATTGAAAGAAGATTTGATTATAAAATCGACCCTAAAACTTTAATAAACAGCCCTGGAGTTGTGCCGACACTTTCAATTCTTGTAAGACTTATGACAAAGGCAGATGAAAAAGTTTTAATTCAAAGCCCGGTATATTATCCTTTCTCATCAGTAGTAAAAGAAAATGGAAGAGAACTTGTGGTTAATGAACTTGTGAAAGATGAAGCAGGATATTACACAATAGATTTTGAAGATTTTGAGAAAAAAGTTTCAGATGAAAAAGTTAAATTATTTATAATGTGCAGTCCTCACAATCCTGTGGGAAGAGTTTGGAAGAGAGAAGAACTTCAAAAAATGTCTGAGCTTTGTTTAAAATATAATGTAAGAGTTATAGCTGACGAAATATGGAGAGATATAATTATGCCTGAACATAAACATATTCCTGCAGCATCACTTAGCAAAGAGATTGAACATAATACAATAACATGTTTCTCTCCAACAAAAACTTTTAACATAGCAGGACTTCAAGCATCTTTTGCAACACTTCCAAGAGAAGAAGAATGGAAAATGCTTGATGAAGAATTAGGAAGACTTGACGTAAAAAGAAACAGCCCATTCAGTTTAGTCGGATTTGAAGCAGCTTACACAAAAGGTGAAGAGTGGTTAGAGGAACTTTTAATTCATCTTGACGGAAATATGGACTATGTAGTAAACTTTGTGAAAGAAAGAATTCCAGAAGTAAAAGTAAGAAAACCTGAGGGGACATATCTTATGTGGCTTGATTTCTCTGGACTTAATATGACAAAAGAAGAGCTGTCAATGTTTATGCAGAAAGAAGCTAAAATTGCTCTTGATGACGGTTTCTGGTTTGGAGAAAACGGAGCAGGATTTGAAAGAATGAACATAGCATGCCCAAGATACATGGTTGAAGAGGGGATGAACAGAATAGAAAATGCAGTAAAAATATGGAGAAAAAAATAAAATTTCAATAAAAATAAGGGAGGTAGTTATATGACAGCAGAAAACAAGAAAGGGCTTGGAGGAATATCATTCCTGCCGTTATTTATTTTTTTAGGCTTATACATAGGAAGTGGAGTGTTCTTTTCAATTAAAGGAGCAACATCACCATTTAATCAATTTCCACGTCACGTGGCACTGTTTATAGCAATAGGTGTTGCAGTTCTTATGAACAAAAATAAAAAGATTGATGATAAGATAGAAATATTTTCAAAAAATGCAGGTTCATCTGGAGTAATGATAATGGGGCTTATTTATCTTCTTGCAGGAGGATTTTCAGGAGCTGCAAAATCAATGGGTGGAGTTGAATCTGTTGTAAACTTAGGGCTTACATTTATACCATCAACATTTATCGTTCCCGGAATATTTTTAATTTCCTGCTTCATAGCAACAGCTATGGGAACATCAATGGGTACAATGGCAGCTATGGCACCGATTGCTGTTGGTGTTGCAGCGAAAAGTAATATGGACGTTGCAATAACTCTTGCAGCTGTTATGGGAGGAGCTTACTTTGGAGACAACCTTTCAATTTTATCAGATACAACAATTTCTGCTACAAGAGGAGTTGGCTGTGAAATGAAAGATAAGTTCAGAATGAACTTCTTAATAGCAATTCCTGCAGCAGTTTTAACAATGGTTCTTTATACTGTAATGGGTAAAGCAGGAGAAATAGAAGGAAATCTTACATTCAGCTTTATTAAAGTTATTCCTTATCTTTTAGTTCTTGCTGGAGCTTTAGCTGGAGGAAACGTTGTTCTTGTTCTTATGGGTGGAATTGTTCTTTGCGGAATAGTTGGTTTTGCAACAGGAAGCGTGACATTCCTGCCTTTCATAAAAGCTATTGGAAGCGGTATGGAAGATATGATGGGAATTACAATAGTTGCAATTCTTATTGCTGGAATTATAGGGGTAATTAAAGAAAATGGAGGAATAGAATGGCTTATTGAAAAAATTACTTCAAAAGTTAAAACAAGAAGCGGTGCTGAATATGGAATAGGAATTTTATCAGGGGCACTTTCTGCTTCACTTGTAAATAATACAGTTGCTATAATAATTTCTGCACCAATAGCAAAAGAAATTGGTTCAAAATATCATATTGCTCCAAAAAGACTTGCAAGTCTTATAGATATATTTGCCTGCGGAATACTTGCTCTTTGTCCTCATGACGGAGGAATGCTTATTATGACAGGTATGGGGCATGTTTCTCCTCTTGATATTCTAAAATTTGCTTATTACCCTGTGTTCTTAATAATTGCAACTCTTATTACAATTAAGTTTGGACTTTTAAGAACTCCGGAAGAAAAAGAATTTGCACGTATGGCAAAAGAAAAGCATGAATCAATAACAGAAATTTAGAAAAAAAGAGACTGCTGAACTGTTTTTTCAGCAGTCTTTTATAATTTTATTCTTCAAAATATGAAGGATGTTTTTTTCTGAAAATATTTATAACTTCTTTGTAGTTGCATAGGTGTCTAGAGATAAGACTTTCAATTTTTTCTTTATCTCTGTTCCTAAAAAGCTCTATAATTTCCATATGCTGATGTATAATTTCTTGAAGATTCATTTTTTCAAGTGCATCTAAAAGTCTTAATCTATCGTAATGAGTACAAAGTCTTTTTACACTCTTCCATACATTTTTTTTATTGTAGTGATCAAAAATAATCATATGAAATTGATTATCAAGTCTGAAAAATTCATATAAATCTTCGTCAAAATTTAAAGCTATATTTTGATAAGCTACATTTTTTTCAAGAGCTTTTATAAGCTCAGAAGAATTTTCATCTTCGCATACCATTTTAAATAATTTTTTTTCACAAAGTTCTCTTAAAAAAACAGCTTCTTCCACGAGACTTAAGTTTATTTTTGAGACCATAGAACCTTTCTGTGGAAAAACATTTAATAATTTTTCTTCAGAAAGTCTTACAATAGCTTCTCTCACAGGAGTTCTGCTTACATTAAGAGCTTCGCATATTTCACTTTCACTTATATTTTCTCCAGGCATAAGAATAAGATTCATAATGCTTTCTTTGAGAATACGGTATATGTATTGTTTATTATTTTCTGTTTTATTTTTTTTGCTGTCTAATAAGTTCACCGAAATACCTCCCCTCTCTTTATTGTACCGTAAAAAAAATTAAAAATCAATTATCTGCTGTTTTTAAAAGTTTACAATTAAAAAATATAGCAAAAGATAAAAAATTAAAATGTTACAAGAAGAATAGTTGTCATAATAAAACTTATTATAATTGAAAGTGAGACAACATTACTTGCAAGTTCAATATTTCCTTTGCTTACCATGACATATGTAAGAACATTATTTCCTATTGGAGAGAAAGAACCTAAAAGAAGAAGTTTTTTTCCTACTTCATCAATAGGAAGAATATTCATAATAATAAGAGCTCCTAAAAACATTCCAATCATTTTACATGAAACTACAAGTATGCTGAATTTAAAATTTTTAAATTTAGGTGTAAAATAAACTCCCAGAGCAATCATTATAACAGTTCCTGTACAGTCAGCTATTTTTTCAAGAGCAACGTTGATTCCAGAAGGAATTTTAATATTTAAAATATTAAGAACTGTTCCTATTATGATAGATATGATAAGAGGAGATTTGAAAAGCATTTTTATTTTATCTGAGAAAGTATCTTCGTCATTTGAAACAATAAGGCTGTAAGCCAGAGAAGATACCATAAGAAGATTTCCTGCATCAAACATTGAAAGCAGGTAAACATTTTCTTTTCCAAAAAACATTATAAAAAATGGAAGAATAAAAGTAAGGTTCATTATAAGAAGAGAACCTCTGAATATTTTTCTCTTTTCACTGCTTTCAAATTTTATAAATTTAGATAAAATAAGTCCAAGTGTATACATAATTCCATGCATACATAGAGCAGATACAGGATACATTATAAATTGTTTTTCAAGTTCTATACTGCTTATTGAAAGAATAATAACTGCCGGTGAGAAAAGATAAAATACAAGTTTCAGCAGTACGGGAGCATCATCTTTTTTTAGAACTTTTAAACATTTTAAAGAATAACCTATTGCAAAAAAAGAAATTATTGGAAAAATTTTTTCAAAAAATACTGTAAACATGAAAGCTCCTTTAAAATAAAATTATTATATAAAATAAGGGGTGCTGCATTAATTAATTCTGCAGCAGCCCCTCTGAGATTATTTTTTAAATAATATTAAATAAGTCCCATAAGTTTAGGAAGATACATTGAAAGAGGTGAAAAATATGTTACAAGCATAAGAACAATTATGATTACAACATAGTATTTAATAAGTTCTTTCATAACATCTTCTATCTTAAGTTTTCCAGCCTTAACCCCTACGAAAAGTGTATTTCCAACAGGAGGAGTAATATTTCCTATGCAAAGGTTGAATACAATTATAATACCAAATTGTATAGAACTCATTCCAAAAGATTTTACAATTGGAAGGAATATAGGTGTGAAAATAAGTATTGCAGGTGTAACGTCCATAAATGTTCCTACAAATAAAAGAAGCAGGTTCATTAAAAGAAGTATTAGATATTTATTTTCAGTAAGACCTAAAATTACAGAAGAAATTGCCTGAGGTACACTTGTAAATGCCATTACCCAAGACATGATTGTTGAAACTCCGATTAGGAATACAATTATTCCTGTCATTTTTGCACTTTCTTCAAATATTTTTACAAGAGATTTTAAAGTTATTGATCTGTAAAAAAGCATTGAAAGAAAAAGACTGTACACAACAGCAACAACAGATCCTTCTGTAGGAGTGAATATTCCTCTTATAATTCCTCCAATAACAATTATAATAAGTGCAAGTGAAGGAAGAGCATCTATAAATGTAGCTAAGATTACTTTAAATTTAACTCCTGCTTTACCTTTCATTCCACGGCTTTTTGCAAGGAAAAGAGTAAGAGCCATACAAGCAGCTCCCCATAAAATTCCAGGAATATAACCAGCCATAAAAAGAGCAGCAACAGAAGTTCCGCCGCTTACAAGAGAATAAACTATAAGCGAGTTTGAAGGAGGAATTAAAAGACCTGTAGGAGCAGTTGCAATATTAACTGTTGCTCCAAGTTTTTTATCATATCCCTCTTCCTCTTCCATTGGAAGAAGAATTCCACCCATAGCAGCACAAGCAGCAGTTGCAGAACCAGAAATAGCTCCAAACATCATATTTGCAAGTGCATTTGTCTGCATAAGAGAACCTGGAATTCTACCTGTAACAGCTTGAGCAAAATTTACAAGTTTCTTAGCAATTCCCCCTTGGTTCATAATATTTCCAGCAAGGATAAAGAAAGGAATAGCAATTAATGTAAAGTTTGAAATTCCAGAAAATATTCTTTGTGCTCCTGTTACAAGAGTATTATCAAGAGCAAGTGAAGGAAGTATTGCAAGAATTGATGAAAGCCCAATACTTATTGCAATGGGAAATCCTAAAAGCAATGTAACTATTAAAACGGCAAACATTATAGCCATTGTAGTAAATACCATATTTTAAGCCTCCTTTTTTAGATCAGACAGTAAATCTGAAATATTTAACAAGCTGTATACAGCAGTTATAAGCCCGCAAGTTGGAATAACACTGTAAACATATCCCATAGAAATTCTAAGAGCAGGTGTTGTTTGCGTCATAGTAAGAGAAGTGATTGAAATTCCTCCCCAGACAAGAACTAAAGCAGCAAATGCAAGGATTACAATTTCAGAAAGAATTCCGATTAATGTTTGAGTTTTTTTATTATATTTTTCTACAAAGAAAACCATACGCATATGATCTCTTTTTCCAAAAATATATGAAGCAGCAAACATTGACATCCAAGCAAATGAATATGAAATAAGTTCTTCTGAAACTGTACTTGGAGCTTTAAAGACATATCTTGTCAAAATTTGGTAAGTTCCTACAACAGTCATAAAAGCAAAAAGGATAACACAAATTCCAATTATAATTTTATCTAAAAAACTTCTTAAACTTTTCATTATTTTTGTCCTCCTTCTTCAAGAACTTTTGCTCCTATTTCTTGAATGTTATCATAAATAGGCTTTAATTTAGGATTTGCTGTCAGAACTTCTTCATGAAGAGGCATAACTTTAGCTTGGAAAGCTAAAACATCTGGATAAATGAACTCCACATTCATAGCTTTTGCCTGTTCGATAGCTTTATCAACAGAAGTTCCCCATGCTTCTCTTTGAACTTTTGATATTATTTTAAATCCTTCATCAAAAATTTCTTTTTCATCAGCAGGAAGATTTTTTAAGAATTTTAAGTTTCCAATAACAATATCTGGAACCATTTGGTGCATATTATATGAATAGTATTTACAAACTTCTCCGTGTTTGTTGCTTGTAAGAGCAAGTTCGTTGTTTTCAGCTCCGTCAATAACACTTTGCTGAAGAGCAGTATAAACTTCTCCAAATCCCATAGGTGTTGCAGCTCCTCCAAAAAGCTCCATCATTCTGATGTTTGAAGCACTTTGTTGAACTCTGATTTTAAGTCCTTTTAAATCATCAGGAGTTCTGATTGGTCTTTTTACAGTATAGAAATTTCTTGTTCCTGCATCAAGCCATGCAACAGCTTCAAATCCTGATTTCTCAGTTGAAGTAAAAATTGGGCCTACAATATTTTTGTCGTCCATTACTCTATGATAATGTTCAGGGCTGTTAAAAAGATAAGGCAGATTGAAAATTTGATAAATATTATCGAAATTTTCAAGAATAGCATTACTTGCAACAGCGAAGTCAATAGCTCCTGTTTGCGTAAGTTCAACTGTATTTACTTGAGAACCAAGAAGTTCGTTTGGAAATATCTGAACATCGTATTTATCTCCAAGTTTATTTTCTATAAACTCTTCAAAAGCCATAAGACCAATATTAGTTGGGTGGTCTGCAGCTTGGTTGTGAGAAATTCTTATAATTCTTTTATTCTGCTCTTTTCCGCAAGCAGTGAATATCATTCCAAGTATAAGAATGACAGTCATACTTAGAAAAGTTTTTGTAAATTTTTTCATTAATACCCTCCTTGAAAAGATGTTTTAAATTATACAGAAAATAGAGTTATAAAAGAAAGAATTTTTAGTTGTGAAATTCTTCCTTTTATAAAATTAGGTTTTAACAGAAAAGATTAAAGATATTTTTTTAAAGTTTCTTGAACTGCTCCAGCTCCTTCAATCATTTCAACAAAATATTTTTCAACTAAATCTGAAAGCCCTGTTTCTTCCAAATCAAGTCCGAATATATTTTCATTTTTTAAGATTTTTTTAAGCTGTCCTTTATATGAAGCTGGATTTCCAAATTCTATTCCTTTCATTTCTTCCTGAAGCATTGAAAGCATAGGATCAGGACTTATACTTCTTTCATTTCCATTATCATCAATTCCCATTAAATATCTGAACCAACCAGCAAGTACCAGAGGAATATATTTTAAATCAGAAACTTTTAATGTATCACTGCTTCTGTATGCTTTTATTGTTTCTCCAAATCTTATTCCAACCTTTTGAGAAGTGTCTGTTGCAATTCTTTCAGGCTGGTCAGGAATAAATGGATTTGGAAGTCTTTCCTCAACAACTTGATCGATAAAAGATTTAGGATCTATTATTCCAGGATTTTCTACAACTTTAAGAGCTTCATTGTATCCAATTTCCATAACAAGTTTATGAAGTAATGGATCATTTACAGCAGAAGATATTGATTTATGATTTAAAAGGCAGCCATAAACTGCAAGAGCTGTATGAAGCGGGTTAAGACAAGTTGTAACTTTCATTCTTTCAGTTTTTTCAACTGTGTCTCTGTCAGTTACATATACACCTGCCTCTTCTAATTTTGGTCTTCCGTTAGGGAATTTATCTTCTACAACAAAATACTCAGGTGCTTCAGCATTTACAAATGGAGCTGTATAAGTATTTTTTGAAGTAAGAATTGTTTCCATATTTTCAAATCCTAAATTTTCAAGATGTTCTTTTATAACATCAGCAGGTCTTGGAGTAATTTTATCAATCATACTTATAGGGAATCCTACTTTATTTTCATCAGTAAGATAATTTATAAATTCAGCTTCAACAAAATTATTTTTTATCCAATGTTCTGCAATGTCAAGAACAGCAGCTTTTATTTTATCTCCATTTCCAGAGCAGTTATCCATGCTCACAAGACTTATTGGAAGTTCTCCAGCCTGATATCTTTTATAAAGCATAGCTGTTATAATGCTCATTGCATGTTTTGCATTTTCTGGAGAATTTTTGAAATCTTCTTCTACAACAGGTAAATATTCTCCTTTTGGATTTTTAAGAGCATATCCTTTTTCTGTTATTGTAAAACTTATCATTTGAAGAGAAGAAGCTTCTGCAAGAGCAGCAAGTCTTTCTCTGTTTTCTATTTTAACTGTATCTACTATACTTCCAATTATTTCATTTTTAAATTTTCCATCTTTGTATAAAGTTACAGCCATAGTTAAGTTATCAAAAGGAGTGTAAGCCTTATCAATTATTTCTCCGTCAAAACTTTCAGCAACTATAATTCCTGTATCTTCAAGTCCTTTTTCAAGAAGAGTTTGTTCCATTCTTCCTATAAAAATTCTGAAAATATTTCCAGCTCCAAAATGAAGCCATTTAGGATTTTTTAATGTATTTTCTTTGATTTTTTTTATGTCGTATGCAGGTACATGAACTTTTTCTCCAAGAGTGTTTTTTATATTTTCTAAATCATTTAAACAAAGTTTCATTTTTCCTCCTATGGAACTATTTTAATTTATTAAGAGTTTCCCAAATTCCTGTGATATAGCTTGCACCTAATGCTCTGTCATAAAGCCCATATCCAGGTTTTCCTGTTTCTCCCCAAATCATTCTTCCGTGGTCTGGTCTTAAATATCCAGTGAAGTTATTTTTATGAAGAACTTTCATAATTTCAACTATGTCAAGAGAACCGCAGCCAGAGTAGTGAGCTGATTCTTCAAAACTTACTCCGTCAGCAAGAAGTTTTACATTTCTTACATGCATAAAATGTATTCTTCCCATAGCACTGTATTTATCAACGATATTTACAATATTATTGAAATTTGCACAACCAAGAGAACCAGTACAAAGAGTAAGACCATTATGAGAATCGTCAACAAGTTTTAAAAATCTGTCAAGATTTTCCTCTTTTGTAATTATTCTTGGAAGTCCAAATATTGGCCAAGGTGGATCATCTGGGTGAATAGCCATGTTTACATCGCATTCTTTTGCTACAGGAATAATTTGCTTTAAGAAATACTCAAGATTTTTCCAAAGTCCCTCTTCTCCAAGAGTTTTATATTTTGCAAAAAGATCTGCAAGCTGTTCTTTTGTATAGCTTGAATCCCATCCAGGAAGAGAAAGATCTTTTCTTAAAGGATCCATTTTATCAACTTGGTCTTTGTAGTAAACAAGAGCAGTTGAACCATCTTCAAGTTCTTTATCAAGCTGTGATCTTGTCCAGTCAAAAACAGGCATGAAGTTGTAGCATATAACTTTTACTCCAGCTTTTGCAAGATTTCTTATATTTTTCTTATAGTTTTCAATATATCTGTCTCTGTCTCCAATACCAAGTTTTATATCTTCGTGAACAGGAACACTTTCTATTACATCAAATTTAAGTCCGGCTCTTTCAACTTTTTCTTTAAGAGTGTTGATTTTTTCCATATCCCACTCTTCTCCAACAGGAACGTCATAAACAGCAGTAACAATACTATCCATTGTAGGTATTTGCTTTATGTATTCTAATTTTACAGGGTCAGAATCCCCATACCATCTAAATGATAACTTCATAATTTCCTCCTTGAATTTATATTTAATAAAATTTTAATTTTCTGTTATACTTCTAAGTTAAAATAGTTTTTTGCATTTTCAAAACATATTTCTTTTATCATTGAACCAAGAATTTCTTCATCAAAAGGAATTTCTCCTTTTTCAACCCATTCTCCAACAATTCCACATAAAATTCTTCTGAAATATTCATGTCTTGTGTATGAAAGAAAACTTCTTGAGTCAGTAAGCATTCCTACAAATCTTCTTAAAAGTCCAAGATTTGCAAGAGCAGTTATTTGTCTTGTCATTCCGTCTTTCTGGTCGTTGAACCACCACCCTGAACCAAATTGAATTTTTCCTGCAGTTTCAGAAGACTGGAAGTTTCCTATCATAGTTCCCAAAACTTCATTGTCTTTTGGATTTAAGCAGTAAAGAATTGTTTTTGGAAGAGCTTCTGAATTTTCAAGTTCATTTAATATTTTTGAAAGAAATTCAGCATAACTATAGTCTGCAATAGAATCAAATCCTGCATCTGCTCCAATTTTTTTAAACATTCTGCTGTTGTTGTTTCTTAATGCACCCATATGGATCTGCATTCCAAGATTATATTTGTGATATATTTTTCCAAGATTTATAAAAAGTCTTGTTTTGTATGTATTTATTTCCTCTTTTGAAAGAGTTTCACCTTTTAAGGCTTTTGCAAAAACTTCTTCAGCACATTCATCAGTTGTGTTTATGTAGAAAGGTTCTTCAATACTGTGGTCTGAAACTAAGCAGCCTTGCTCTTTAAAGAATTTTACACGGTCTTCCAAAACTTCAATAAGTTTTTTAAATGATTTTATTTCTTTTCCTGAAACTTCTTGTAAATGTTTAAGCCAAGTTAAATAATCAGGCTTTTCTATAAAGATTGCTTTGTCAGGTCTGAAAGTAGGAAGAACTTTTACACCGAAGTCTTTATCTTTTTGTATTTCAATATGATAATTTAAAGTATCGGCAGGATCATCTGTTGTACATAATGCTTTTACATTTGAATTTTTTATTAAACTTTTTGCTCTGAAGTTTTCTGTTTTAAGAAGAGCATTTGCTTTTTCCCAGATAACAGGAGCATTTTTTCTGTTAAGAACTTCCTGAATTCCGAAAAATCTTCTAAGTTCAAGATGTGACCAGTGGAAAAGAGGATTTCCGTAACAGTATTCCATTGTTTCAGCAAAAGCAAGGAATTTTTCATAATCAGAGGCGTCTCCTGTGATATATTTTTCATCAATTCCGTTTGAACGCATTCCTCTCCATTTATAATGGTCTCCATAAAGCCAGACTTGAGTAAGATTTTCATATCCTTTATTTTCTGCTATCTCTTTTGGATTTAGATGACAGTGATAATCAAATATAGGCATATTTTCAGCATATTCGTGATAAAGTTTTTTACTTACTTCATTATTTAATAAAAAGTCATTATCCATAAATTCTTTCATAACAACAGACCTCCGTCATATAATTTATACTTGTATACTAGAATGATATAATGAAATTTTTATTATGTCAACTATTTTTTTGAAAAAATAATAGTGATTTTGTTCTATATCAGAAAATATTGATGTTTTTATATGTAAAAAAAATTTTTATTTTTCTTGAAAAAGATAAAAATGAAAATAAAAAATAAAAATTTTCATATATGAAATTTCAGAAAAGTAAATATACAGATGCAGAAAGTGAATAATATAGAGGTTTGAGTAGAGGTGAAGAAATTTATTTTTCTAAGTTTTCATATATGAAATTATTTTTAGAAATTTATCATTGAAGTTATTGAAAATATGAGGTAAATTAATATTGTAAAGAGAAACAAATGTAACAGAGAAATTTATAATATAAGTGAATTTTATTTTATCGGGAGGAAAATTATGTTAAAGAAAAGCGAAACTTTAGAAAGAATAATAAATACAGGAATAGTTGCAGTAGTAAGAGCAGAAAGCATTGCTGAAGCAGTAAGAATTTCAAGTGCATGTATCGAAGGTGGAGTTCCAGCAATCGAAGTTACTTATACAGTGCCAGGAGCAACTGAAGTTATAAAAGCATTAAAAGAAACATTCCCAGCAGATAAATTAATCGTTGGTGCAGGAACAGTTTTAGATGCAGCAACAGCAAGAATAGCAATCCTTGCAGGAGCAGAATATATAGTTTCTCCAGGATTTGACGAAGAAACAGCAAAACTTTGCAACCTTTACCAAATTCCATATATGCCAGGTTGCATGACAATAACAGAAATGATGAAAGCTATGCAGTATGGAGCAGACATTGTTAAATTATTCCCAGGAAGTGCTTTCGGACCATCATTTGTTAAAGCAGTAAAAGCTCCTTTACCTCAAGCTAACATAATGCCAACAGGTGGAGTAAGCCTTGACAACGTTGAAGAATGGTTTAAAAATGGAGTTGTTGCAGTTGGTGCAGGAGGAAAACTTGCAACTGGTTCAAGTGAATCAATAACAGCAACAGCAAAAGCATTTGTAGAAAAAATAAGAGAAATCAGAAATAAATAATTGGGAGGAGTGAAAAATGGCAAAAATATTCGATTTTAAAAACAGAGAAATTGGACTTGCCTGCAGCGGTGAAATCTTACTTAGACTTTCTCCTGTAAACAATGAACTTCTTGTTCAAGGAACTCTTCTTGAAAAAAATATCGGTGGAGCAGAGTTTAATGTGGCAACAGGTGTTTCTTCACTTGGAGTAAAAAGTACACTTATAACTAAACTTCCTGAAAATGAACTTGGAAGATATGCAAAAAGAGTAATAAATTCAAATGGAGTTGACAGCAGTTTCATAGTTGACGACAATTCATTATACAAACGTCTTGCAATATATTTCTATGAATACGGAGCATCTCCAAGAAAACCAAATGTAACTTATGACAGACACGATTCATCATTCCAATTTTTATCAGTTGATGAAATTGCTTCTGAAATATATGATAAATGTGAGATTTTCCACACAAGCGGTATAAGTCTTGGACTATGTGAAAAATCAAAACAGCTTACTAAGGATTTAATTGCGAAATTTAAAGAAAAAGGAGGACTAATCTCTTTTGATGTAAACTTCAGAAGAAATCTTTGGGGAGACGAAGAAAATGCGAGAATAGAAATAGAAAAAATACTTCCTTCTATAGATATTCTTTTCGCATCTGAAGAAACTTTAAGAAAAATGTTCAAAGAAACAGGAGATATGGAAACAATAATGAGAAACTTTGCAAGAAAACACAATCTTTCTCTTCTTGCATCAACTCAAAGAACAGTAAATTCTCCTAAATCTCATAACTTTACTTCTATAATATATAACTGTAAAGAAGATAAATTCTATTCTGAAAAACCTTATGAAAATATAGAAATAGTTGACAGAATAGGAAGCGGAGATGCTTATGTTGCAGGAGCTCTTTACGGAATATTAAAATATAACGACACAGAAATGGCTCTTAAATATGGAAATGCCTGCGGAGCTGTAAAGAATACAATTATGGGTGACAACAATTGTGCTGGAGCTGGTCTTATAAAAGGAATAATTGAAGACCATGAATTTGGAAGCACAAGTGAAATGAACAGATAATAAATATGCTACAATATTTTTCATGCCGAAAAATTTTTACCTTTCTGAAAAGGCGGGACTGCTCTCCCGCTTTTTCTTTTTGTATTTTATTTTATATGTGACTTTGTCACATACATATTTTTGAAAAGGGTGTATAATTAGTTTGTAAAGATGATTAAAGAGATTTAAGGAGGAATTAAAATGGCAGTTCTACATGTAACAAAAGATAGTTTTGAAAAAGAAGTATTGAAATCTGATATACCAGTGTTGGTGGATTTCTGGGCAACATGGTGTGGACCTTGTAGAGCGTTAGGACCAATTCTTGATGAAGTGTCAGAAGAAGTTTCATCAGTTAAAATTGTAAAAGTTAACGTTGATGAAGAATCAGATTTGGCAGGAGACTTTAGAATTATGTCTATTCCAACAATGATCTTATTTAAAGACGGTAAACCAGTTGAAAAATCAGTTGGACTTCTTCAAAAGAGCGAAGTTCTTGATTTAATAAAAAAATAATCCTAAAAACTAAAAATAAAATTTTACAAACTCCCAAAAAAAACTGCTGTCTCCATACAGCAGTTTTTAATTTTTTTGTTTATATAAGTTTTTTTAATTTATTTTTATCTGTAATTGTAATTGTTCCCCGTGAAAGAGAAACAATCCCTTCAGTCTGAAAATATTTTAACATTCTTGAAACCACTTCCCTTGCAGTTCCCATATTTTTTGCAATATAGTCGTGTGTAAGATTAAGTGTATCTGTTTTTGCAGAAACAGACTGCTCTAAAAGAAAGATTGCAAGCCTTTTATCAAAGCTCATAAAAAGAATCTGCTCCATAATCCACATTGCATCAGAAAAACTTTGGTTTATGATACTGTTTGTAAAACTTTCTACGATAATATTATGATCTTTAATTTCTTTATATTTGTACGGGCTTATAATATATACTTCACTCTCTTTTTCCGCTTCAATAAAAACATCAAAATTAATATTTGCAAGAATACATGAAGCTGAAAGAACACACACTTCATAAGGATTAAGTTTGTAAAGAGTGATTTCTTTTCCCTCTGATGAAAGCATGTATACTCTCACAAGACCTGTTTTCACCACAAGGATTCCTGTGCATTCTGTAGAATCGTGGATAATTTCTCCTGTTGAAAATTTTTTAAGGGAGCTGTTATCCAAAATAGTTTTTTGTTCCTTCTCTGTTATCTTATCCCAAAAGGGAAAAGCTTTTTCAAAAAAAATTCTGCTGTCTGTCATGAATAAATTCTCTCCTTAACAAAATAAAATATAGTAAAAAGGAGCTATCTCTACAATAGCCCCTATTTTTATTTTAAAACTAAATATTGTATAATGCCATCATTCTCTTTAATCTTCCAACAGTTCTTTCTTTTCCGATTATAGAGATAAGGTTGTAAAGGTCTGCACCTTTAGGTAATCCTGTAAGCACTGCTCTTAACGGCATATAAACTTTTCCTGGTCCTTCTCCGATTTCTTCAAGAGTATCAGTAAGAAGTTTTTTAGCATCTTCTAAAGGAATATCTTCAGTAGGGAATGCTTCTATTTTTTCAAGGAATAATCTTATAGACTTTTTACCAGTTTCATCTTGGATACCGTTATATAATCTTTCGATTCCTTTTCTTTCTTTTTTGTCCATCTCTTCAGTTATTTCAGGAAGAGTGTATTCATCTTTAAAGTAAACTTCAGATTCTTCTGCGATTTCTTTTAAAGTGTGAGCATGTTCTCTTAAAATTTCAACTATTCTTTCAAGAGCATATCTTTCATGTTCTGTTAAAGTTTCTCCAACAAATCCTTTTTCTCTGAAGAATGGAACAGCAAGATCAGTAAGTTCTTTTAAATCTTTCATTCTCATGTGCTGGTTATTTATCCAACCAAGTTTTACAAGGTCGAATACAGGCCCTCCAAGAGAAACGTTGTCAATGTTGAATGTATCTTTAAATTCTTGTAAGCTGAATATTTCTTTTCCATCTTTGAATGAGTAAGCCATAAGTCCAAGGAAGTTTAATAATCCTTCTTTTAAATATCCGTTATCTCTATACCAGTTTAATGAAACAGGATTTTTTCTTTTAGATATTTTTGTTCTGTCGCTGTTTCTTAAAAGAGGCATATGGATAAATTCAGGCTGTTCCCAACCAAATGCTTTGTATAATTGAATGTGTTTAGGAGTAGAAGAAATCCATTCTTCAGCTCTTATAACGTGAGTGATTCCCATTAAGTGGTCGTCAACAACGTTTGCAAGGTGGTATGTAGGGAAACCGTCAGCTTTTAATAAAACTTGGTCATCTATTTTGCTGTTTTCAAAAACAATGTCTCCTCTTAATCTGTCGTGAATTACAGTTTCACCTTCATAAGGCATTTTAAGTCTTATAACATATGGTTCTCCTGCTGCAAGTTTAGCTTCAATTTCTTCTTTAGTAAGGCTTCTGCAGTGTCCGTCATATCCAGGAGCTTTTTTCATAGCTTTTTGTCTTTCTCTTAAGTTGTCAAGTCTTTCAGGAGTACAGAAACAGTAGTATGCTTCACCTTTTTCTACAAGCATTCTTGCATAGTCTCCATAAATTCCAAATCTTTCAGATTGTCTGTAAGGTCCAACAGGTCCGCCGATATCAGGACCTTCTGCCCAGTTTAGTCCAAGCCAGTTAAGTGAGTCAAATATCATCTGCTCAGATCCTTCAGTATATCTGTTTTGGTCAGTATCCTCTATTCTTAAAATAAATTCTCCGTTGTTTACATGTGCAAAAGCAATATTGAACATTGCAATATAAGCTGTTCCAACATGAGGATCTCCGGTAGGAGATGGAGCTACCCTTGTTCTTACTTTTCTTTCCATTTATTTATTAACCCCCAATATTTTTAATTTTCTAAATTAAATTCTAACATATTTTATATTTTTTTTCTATCTTTTTATCCATCTTAAATAAGCATTTACAAAATCATCAATATCTCCGTCCATAACAGCTCTTATATTTCCAGATTCACACCCTGTTCTGTGGTCTTTCACCATTGTGTACGGCTGGAAAACATATGATCTTATCTGATTTCCCCAGCCTATATCAGTCTGTTCTCCTTGAAGTTTTTTCATCTCTTCTTCCTTTTTCTTAATTTCTAAATCAAGAAGCTTTGCCTGAAGAACTTTCATTGCTTTTTCTCTGTTTAAAAGCTGAGAACGTTCCTGCTGGCAGGTAGTTACAATTCCTGTTGGAATATGTGTTATTCTTACAGCGGAATCTGTCATATTTACATGCTGTCCTCCAGCTCCTCCGGCTCTATATGTATCAATTCTTAAATCACTTGGATTTATTTCCACTTCAACAGTTTCGTCAACTTCAGGAAGAACGTCAACAGAAGCAAAAGAAGTATGTCTTTTTTTGTTGGCATCAAAAGGAGAAATTCTTACAAGTCTGTGAACACCTTTTTCAGCTTTAAGGTATCCGTAAGCATAAACTCCCTCAACAAGAAGAGTGATTGACTTTATTCCCACAGAATCTCCCGGCATAAAATCAAGCTGGCTCACCTTATACCCTTTTTCAGAAAACCATCTGGAATACATTCTGTATAACATATCAACCCAGTCGCATGCCTCTGTTCCTCCAGCACCTGAATGTATTGTTATAATTGCATTATTCCCGTCATATTTTCCGTCTAAAAGAAGTTTTACATCAAGTGTATCAATTTCATGGGCAAGTTTTTTGTGTTTTTCTTCAAGTTCAGCAACAAAATCTTCTTCTCCCATATCAACAAATTCAATTAAAACTTCTTCATCATGGTACATATTTTCAATCTGCTTATACTCATTAATAAGGTCTTTATTTTCATTTATTTTTTTTATAACAGACTGGCTTTCTTTTTTGTCGTTCCAGAATCCCTCCTCTGTTGTTTTCTTTTCAAGTTCTTCAACTGTTTTTTCTCTTTCTTCAAGTTTTACAGTCTGTTTTATTCCATTTATTTTTTCTTTATAAGTCTGAAATTCTCTTTTCAGTTCTAATATATCCATATTAACTCTCCGATTTTTTAAAAATTATTGCTGCAGCTGCAGCATATTCTCTGCAGTGTGAAATAGAAATATCCACAAAATATTTATCATTAAAATCTGCTATGCTGTTTTTAAAAATTACATAAGGTTTTCCAAGTTCATTATTTAAAATTTCAATATCATTTGGGGAGAAACCTCTTACCCCTGTTCCAAGAGCTTTTGAAACAGCTTCTTTAGCAGAAAATTTTCCTGCATATGTTTCTGCTCTTCCCCCTCTTGAAATTATATATTCAATCTCTTTTTCAGTAAAAACTTTTTTTACAAAACTTTCTTTTTTAACAGCATTTTCAATACGGCTTATTTCTATAATATCGTTTCCTATTCCCCAGAAATTCACAATGCACTCCTTTTCTTTTCTTTGACTGTACAAAGAAAATGAACAACTATTATCTTATGTTATAAATCTTTTTTGCATTTTCTGTAGTTATTCTAATAACTTCCTCAACAGAAATATTTTTTATCTCTGCAATTTTTTCAGCCACATATTTTACATATACAGGCTCATTTCTTTTTCCTCTGAATGGAGAAGGTGTAAGATATGGTGCATCTGTCTCTATTACAACTCTTGAAAGATCAATTTTTTCTATGAATTCAACAGTTTTTCTTGCATTTTTAAATGTAAGAACCCCTCCTATTCCAAAAACATATCCTTCAGGAACTTGCATTGCACTTTCAAAAGAACCTGGATAACAGTGGAAAACTCCTTTTACATTAGGAAATTCATTTAAAATATTAATAGTATCTTCCATTGCATCTCTTGAGTGAATAACAACAGGAAGATTTAATTTTTGAGCAAGTTTCATTTGGCGTCTGAATCCCTCTTTCTGCACCTCTTTTTCATCTTCCATCCAATAATAATCAAGCCCTATTTCTCCTATTGCAACTACTTTTTCATGCTTTGAAAGTTCTTCGATTTTTTTTTCAACATCATCGTTATAAGTAGAAATATCTGTAGGGTGAACTCCTACTACAGCATAAACAAAAGGATATTTTTCGCTGTACTTTATACTTTCTTCAGATGTTTCTAAATCATTTCCTATATTTACAATAAATTCAAGCTCTGTTTCAGCTCTTTTAAAAACTTCTTCTCTGTCTTCATCAAATTTACTGTCATTAACATGACAGTGAGAATCTGCTAATTTCATAATATTTGTCTCCTCATTTAAAATTCTTCTCTAATTATACCATAAGTTTTATATATTTTTTAAAATAAAAATTATTATTGATAATAAACATATAAAATAAGTTTTGTTTTTTTTGATTGATAAAAAACAGATTTGATGATAAAATCTAAAGAGTTTGTGTGAATAATTTTGATATATTAATAGATGGAGGAAGTTATGATTTTTAATCCTGTAATTTTATCAGTAACAGCTATGATGGTGCTGTGTCTTTTAAAATTAAATGTAATTATAGCAATCCTTATATCTGCACTTATAGCAGGAGTGGCGGCAGGTATGGGGCTTGGAGAAACAATGAGTATTCTTATAAACGGAATGGGAGGAAACTCTGAAACAGCACTAAGCTATATTCTTCTTGGAACTCTTGCAGTGGCAATTAATAATTCGGGACTTGCAAAAATAATTGCTCTTAAAATTTCCGGAATAGTAAAAGATAAAAAATATCTGCTTATATTTATTCTTGCCGGTATTGCTTGTTCATCACAAAATTTAATACCAGTGCATATAGCATTTATTCCAATTTTAATTCCGCCACTTCTTACTCTTATGAATAAACTTAAAATAGACAGAAGAGCTGTTGCCTGTGCTTTGACTTTCGGGCTGAAAGCACCTTACATTGTTCTTCCTGTAGGGTTTGGGCTTATATTTCAGACGATAGTAAAAGACCAACTTAATGCAAATAATGTGCCTATAACTTTGGAGGGTGTATCTTCTGTAAACTGGATTTTAGGACTTGGAATGTTTTTAGGACTTCTTACAGCTGTATTTTTCAGCTACAGAAAACCTAGAGAATATAAAATGAATGAAGATGAAAATAAATCTTCAGAAAGCTGTACTTTTGAAAAGAAACATCTTTTTGCACTTATTGGAGCAGTTATAGCTTTCGGTGTACAGCTTAAAACAGGTTCGCTTCCTCTTGGAGCTTTATTTGCTCTTATTTTTATGGCAGTGACAAATGTTATTCCGTGGAAACATATTGATGAAACTCTTGACGGAGGACTTCACCTTATGGGATTTATAGCTTTTGTAATGCTTGTTGCTGCAGGATACGGAAATGTAATAAGAGAGACAGGAGCTGTGCCTGAACTTGTGGAGGGTGTAATTGGAATAATCGGAACAAATAAAATTTTGGGAGCTTTTGTAATGCTTCTTGTGGGGCTTTTTGTAACTCTTGGTATAGGAACTTCATTTGGAACAATTCCAATTCTTGCAGTTATTTACTGTCCTCTTGCAATGAGTCTTGGTTTTACTCCTGCAGGAACAGCAGTTTTAGTTGCGGCAGCGGGGGCATTGGGAGATGCAGGTTCTCCTGCTTCAGATTCAACACTTGGACCGACAGCGGGGCTTAATGCAGACGGGCAGCATGAACATATTTGGGATACTTGTGTGCCTACATTCCTGCACTACAATATACCATTAATAATTTTTGGATTAATAGGTTCACTTATATTTTAAAAAAATTGATAAAAAATATTATTTATGATAAAATTTATAGTAAAATAAATTTCGGGAGGCAGAAAATAAAATGATCGGAATAGGAATAGTTGGACTTCCAAATGTAGGAAAATCAACTCTTTTTAATGCAATAACTAAGGCTGGGGCAGCAGAGGCTGCAAACTATCCTTTCTGTACAATAGAACCAAATGTGGGAATGGTTACAGTTCCAGATAAGAGAATGGACGAACTTGCAAAAATAATAAATCCTCAAAGAGTTGTTCAGGCAACTGTTGAATTTGTGGATATAGCAGGGCTTGTTGCAGGAGCTTCAAAAGGTGAGGGGCTTGGAAACAAATTCCTTTCAAATATAAGAGGAACAGCTGCAATATGTCAGGTTGTAAGATGTTTTGACGATGACAATGTTGTTCACGTAAGCGGAGGAGTAGACCCTATAAGAGATATAAATGTTATAAACGGGGAGCTTATCTTAGCTGATATGGAAACAATAGACAAAGCTCTTGAAAAAAATAAAAAACTTCTTGTTACAAAAAATAAAGATGTTATGAAACTTGTTCCTGTACTTGAAAAATGTCAGGCACATTTAAATGAAGAAAAACTTTTAAAAACACTTGATTTAACAGATGAAGAAAAAGATATTATAAAAGTTTATCAGCTTCTTACAATAAAACCAATGATATTTGTTACAAATGTATCTGAAGATGATTTGGCAGAAGGAAATGAATATGTTGAAAAAGTAAGAGAATATGCAAAAGGGCTTAATTCAGAAGTAGTTATAGTTTCTGCAAAAGTTGAAGAAGAACTTCAAGAGATGGAAGAAGCAGACAAAGAGGAATTTTTAGAAAGCCTTGGTGTTGAAGAAGCAGGTCTTAACAGACTTATAAGAGCAGGATTTAAACTTCTTGGGCTTCAAACTTATTTCACAGCAGGAGTAAAAGAAGTAAGAGCTTGGACAATAAATATAGGAGATACTGCTCCAAAAGCTGCAGGAGTTATCCATACTGACTTTGAGAGAGGATTTATAAGAGCAAAAGTTGCAAGCTACGATGATTTTATTAAATATTCAGGTTGGAAAGGAACTCAGGAAGCTGGGGTAATGAGAGTTGAAGGAAAAGATTATGTTGTTCAGGACGGAGATTTAATGGAATTCTTATTTAATGTATAAGAATTTGTTAAGAAAATATACTTGACAAGAAAGTAAAAACCGTGTAGAATAACTAGGTATGATAACATGAGGGGGCTATCTATGAAAATTAAATTATCAGAACTTGACGGAAAAGAGAGAGTGAAATTTAATTTTTCGGTTTCCAGCTTAGAAGGTGTCGACCTTGAGGGTGAGCTTCATATTGAAGGGACAGCTAAGAGGTTAAATAATGAATACTTTATAGAAGGAAAATATTCAGCTAGAATAAAGACACAATGTGTTAGATGTTTAGAGGAAATCATAGTTGATTTAGGTGAAAATAAATTTAATGGAAAATTTTTAGACCCTGAGTCCTATGAAAAATATTTGGAAACTCTGGCTAAAACTGCTGAAATGACTGATGAAGATTATTTTGAGGCAGTTAATAATGAAATTGATGTTACAGAACTTGTAAGAGAAGAGATGATTTTAGAAATGCCACAGTATCCTGCCTGCGTTCCAGAATGTAAAGATAATTCATATTTACAAAAATACAGCAACGACGGAATGGATAGTAGATGGGCACAGTTGTTAGATATAAAAATAAAAAATTAAAATAAGATTTGTGAGGAGGGGAAACTAAAATGGCAGTACCTAAGAAAAAGACTTCAAAAGCTAAAAAAAATATGAGAAGATCTCACCATGGATTAGCAGCATCTACATTAATCACTTGTGAAAAATGCGGAGCTACAAAAAGACCTCATAGAGTTTGTTTAGAGTGTGGAGATTACAACGGAAAACAAGTACTAAAAACAGCTGATGCTGAATAATTTTAGTCGAAATAAAAAAAGCAAGTTTAGAAATATAATCTTGCTTTTTTTATTTTTTGTAAGATTTTTGTATTTATGATATTATAGTTAATAAGAAAAGATATTTTTATTTATTAATTATTAATGGAGTAAATTATGGAAATAACAAAAGAAGAAATTTTAAGATTGATAACAGAACTTAGAAATAATGATGAAAGTCCATGTATTGAAGCTAAAGAGAATGAACTTGAAGTAGAGAAATTTGGAAAAACAATAAGTGCTATATCAAATAAGAGAATATGGATATATTATTTTTGGAATAAAAGACAAAACTTGGGAAATATTAGGAACAAATAAAAGATTATCTCAATATAAAGTTGGAAATCAAGATGTATTTTTATATTTTTCAACTTTATTAACTCCAGGAATTGATTTAAAATTTTTTGATAATGTAGAAGTTGAAGATAAAATTATAAGTGTTGTAAAAATAAGTTCTGCAACTCATACTCCTGTTTCATATAAAAAAGAGATATATATAAGAATAGGTTCTCATGTAAAAATGGCTAAAGATTATCCTGAAAAATTGAGACTTCTTTGGAGCAAAACAACAGGTTTTAATTATGAAGAAAATATAGTTAGGGAAAGTACAAGTAAAGATGAAGTTTTAAGTCTTCTTGATTATAAAAATTATTATTTGTTAAAAAATTTAAAAGTTCCTGAGGCAGAAGAGGAAATACTGCTTTCTTTTGAAAAAGAGGGAATGATAGTAAAAAATGGAGATAGTTATAATATAAAAGCATTAGGAGCTTTACTCTTTGCAAATGATTTAAAAGATTTTAAATTAGAAAGAAAAGGGATAAGAATAATTGTATATTCAGGAAAAACAAAATCTAAAATTATTAAACAATTTACAAAAACAAGAGGTTATGCAGTTGGTTTTAAAGATTTAATAAAAACAATAGAAGCAGAACTTCCTGTTGAAGAACGATTTTATGATGGAATAAGAGAAACTTACGAGTTTTATCCTAAAGAAATAATAAGAGAATTAGTAGCAAATGCTGTTATTCATCAAGATTTAAATATCACAGGTTTTGAAACAAGAATAGAACTTTATGAAGATAGAGTTGAAATAACAAATCCCGGAAAGGCTTTAATAGATATTTGGGAATTTTATAATTGTAATAGAAGCAGAAATGAGAAGCTGGCATACTTTATGAGAGAAATAGGTGTTTGTGAAGAATTGGGAAGCGGTGTAGACAGAATAGTTGAAATTTCAGAACAAGAAAATAGATTTACACCTAAATATTTAACTAATAATGAAAATGTAAATGTAAAATTATTTAAAGAAAAATCATTTTCTCAAATGACTGATGAAGATAAAATAAACATTCTTTATTATCATTGCTGTTATAAGTACAGCTGTGAGGACTATATGAATAATGCAAGTTTAAGAGCAAGGTTCTTGCTTGATGACAGTAAAACATCTATAGATAAAATTTCAAGACTAATAAATAAAGTTAAAAAACTTTCTTTAATAAAACAAGGTCCAGCAAAGACCTATATACCATTTTGGGCAGAATAACAAGATAAAAAAGTTTTCGCACGATTTCGCAGTTCAAACAAAAAATAATTTTTTTGATTGATTTAAGTCTATATTTAATATAGAAAAAAGAATTTAATAAATAATTAAAGTTTTCGCACGATTTCGCATAGTGAAAAATAAGTCAAAAGATAAAGGGCTGTTATATGTTTGCATAACAATCTCTTTATCTTTTTTATACAAGAAAATCCATAAATTTTTCTGCTCCGGATTTTCTTTTGCTTTCACCTTTACAGCACACAGGAAAACACATTTCTGATATTCTTTCTTTTATTCTAGTTCCAAATGTACTATAAATTCCGCATTTTTCATTTTCTCTGCTGTAAAAAAGATTGGTTGTAATAATAACAGGTTTTGAAGCTCTGTATCTTGTATCAATTAAAAGAAATATCTTTTCAAGTACCCACTCTGATATTTTTTCACAGCCCAAGTCATCAATTATTAAAAGGTCGCACTTTGATATTTTATGAAGAAGCTCTGTTTCTTTTTTGCTCCATTCCTGCTTAAGCTCTGTAAGGTAAAGCCCAATATTAATGGCTATAACATTTCTTCCTCTCTCCATAAGATAGTTTCCTATACAGGCAGATGCAAAAGTTTTTCCTGTTCCTGAATTGCCGTAAAATAATATCCCCACATCACAATTTTTTTCAATAAATTTCTCTGCATATTTCTTGGCTATTTCCATATGCTTTTCTGTAAAATCAGCTGTTTCAAAAAGAGAATTTAAAAATTTATTATCAATTATGGAAAAATTTCTGTATCTGTTTCCTCTGTTTTTAACTCTTGCTTTTTCATTTTCCATTTCTATTTTTTTAAGCTCTCTTTCATAAAAAGTTTCATGGCATTTACAACTTGGAATATATCTTATCTTGTCACCTAATATTTTTATAAGGCTTTCAGAAAGCATATTATTTTCAACATAAGGCATACCACAGACACTGCATTTTTTAGTTGGGTGATAAATCTTTTCTTTCTTTTCAGCTCTGTTTTTTAAATCTATCATGCTGTTTTTGTTTAAGATTTTCATTTAAAATCCCAGCTTTCTTAAAACTTCTTCTGCCTCTTTGTCCTCTTGGTACTCCGGCTCTTCTATTATTCTGTTTTTTATTGGGGAACTTCTGTCTCTGTAATTTCCGTTAAGGGCTTTCTTCAGGTTTTTAATATTAAAAATCATATTTATGCTGAAAGTTTTTGCATATTCACTCTGGCTCATAATCTCAAGAGCTTTAAAAAGTTTTTCAGCACCAAGAGCTTGAATACAGTTTACAAAAACACTGTTGTCTGGAAGAAATTCATAATCTGGAAGATTAAGTTCTTCATATTTTTTCATAATGTCAATCACAAAAGGCTGACAGTTATCTGGCTTTATATATTTCTTTTTGATATTTGTATTATTGATATTATATAATTGATCTTTGATATGAAAATTTTTCAT
>OGXP01000674.1_pt1 | contig 36828 bp, 38 predicted proteins | sample 1576351 | NCBI WGS metagenome assembly OGXP01 (sample SAMEA3541517, study PRJEB24748) | human gut metagenome | biome: human gut; feature: human-associated habitat; material: faeces | place: China | collected 2012
TGTTGTGGTGACTATATTATACAAAAAAAGAGAGCTGAGTAAAACATTTTTTTTAAAAATGTTACTCAGCTTTTTTTATCTCCTTGAGAAGAAATTGCTTCAAATTTAGCCTTGTTGACTTTATACATTAAATCAGCAACAAAGTTATTGTATTCAACTCCAGCTCCAACTCCAAAATATAATCCATTTTTTATATCAGAAGAGAATTTTCTAGTTTCTTCTGGATCATATTCTGTAACTTTAAAACTTCCACTACTATGATTAAATGAGTATCCTAAATCAGCTTTTAAGTAAGGTTTAATATTTGAATTTGTAGGTATATTGTATTTAGTAACTAAATAAATGGGGATAGATGAAAATTTAGGCATATCTAATTTAATATCGTATTCTCTATTATTTAATGATTTTGTAGAACCATGATCTTGATAAGAGATACCAGCACCAAATTCTAAGTTAGGATAGATCTCTCTAGTAGCTTCAATAGTAAGTTCATATCCCATTCTATCAGCTTTTTTTCTATTGATAGTTTCACTATCTCTTGGAGTTATTACATCAAATTTTTGCCAGATATCAGCTCCAGTTTTTAAATATAAATTTGTATCTTGAGATGCTAAAGCTACACAAGATAAAGTTGTCATTCCTAATAATATTTTTTTAATCATTTGTATTTCCAGAACTACTTGACATCTTTCCAAAGATATCACTATCTATGCTAGAGTTTCCAAGAGATGCAGTTGTTGAAAAAATATCAGTATCAGTTTTTGATTTTGTATGTGTTTTTGTTTTTGAAGAGTGAATTTTAGAATTTATATAATCAGCATTATTATATAAAATAGTTGCTATTACACTTTCATAAATTATATTTTCTCTACTTCTAGCTGTTGCTGGAGTAGTTGTTTTATTAGTAGAATTAGTTGTATTTGCATTTGTACATCCCATAACAAATATAGTTATAAAGAATAAAAGTAATTTTTTCATAATTTTCTCCTTTTTAAAAGTTAAAGATATTAAATAATATTTTATTAGTTTCATAAGAATTTTCAAGATTTGAGATATGTCCAGCTTTAGATATCTTAATTAATTTTGAATTAGCTACATATTTAGACATAAGCTCAGCTTCATGAAAGGGTCTAGGAATATCAAATTCTCCAGTAATAAAGTATGTTGGAACTTGAATATTTTTTAAAAATTCCAATGAATTTTCTCTGCCAAAAATTATTCTTCCAAATGGTACAATATATTTCAAGTTATCTTTAGAGAATCCTTTTAATTTTTTAAAAAAATTTAAATAAAGCTGAGAATTTTTATCTATTTGTGGAGAGAAAAAAATAGGGGCTATTTTATTTGCTAACTCTTCAGATATTTTTCCCTCTCTCTCAATAGTATCTAACATTGAAAAATAAAGTTGTTTCATTTCTATTGGTTCATCTCCAGAAAAAGAATCCATAATAACTAATTTGGAGATCTTATCCTTATCTATATTGTAAAGATATGGAGCTAACATTCCACCAACAGAAAGTCCTACATAGATATAGTTATCAATATTTAAACCATCTATAAAATTTTTAATCTCTTTTGCTAATTCACTTAGAGATGAAATATTATTAAATAAAGAGTCACCATGTCCAGGAAGATCAATAGCAATACATCTAAAATTATCTTTAAAAAAATCAAGTTGAGGTTGCCACATCTCTTTATCCCAAAGATAAGAGTGAACAAAAATTATAGTTTTTCCTTTTCCAATATCACTATATGAAAATTTCATAAATTCCTCCTAAAGTTTAAAATAAAAAAAGTTGCAACGAAGAAAGAAGTATAACTCCTTTTAGTTGCAACTGGCTGTCATTTTAAAGACCCTATAGTTTTGTGCCATAATGTTTCCATTATTTTACCTAATTTAATTTTTTATAGCTAATAATACTATATACTTATCTAAAAAGTCAAGAAAAAAATTTTTAACTATGATTTTTAAATAGAGAAAATCTATTCCTTCCCTCATTCTTTGATTGATATAAAGCTGAGTCTGCATCATTAATTAATTTAGAAAGATCATTAGAATTTTTTACAGTATTTTTAGTTCCACCAACACTTAAAGTAATATGATTAGATACTAAAGAAAATTCATGAGTAATATTTTTTTCTTCTAATTTTCTAAAAATTTTCATATATGTATTTTTAAGATTAAGAGAGTTTTTATTTTTTAATATTATTAAGAATTCCTCACCACCATACCTAATTACACAGTCTCCTCTTTCAATAGAGGAATTTAAAATATTAGCAACACTTTTAATAACATAATCACCTTGAATATGTCCATAATTGTCGTTATATTTTTTAAAGTAGTCAATATCTAACATTAAAACTCCAAGTTCAATAGATTTAGAATTTTTTTTATCTAAATTTTCTAAAATCTTATTTAAATATTTACGATTGTAAACATTAGTAAGCTGATCTATAAAATTATTCTTTTTTAGTCTAGATATTCTTGTAATTTGGAAAAGTATAAATGTTATTATAATTAAAATAGAATAGATTAACAGTCTAATTTTTAAACTAGATATTTTTTCTTGCTCCTTTAATTGATCAGCAATAAAAGATTTTTTAATAAATTTTAGATAATCTTTTTTTACTTGAGAATCAAACTCTCTATTTACATGAATTAGTTTTTCATGTGCTATTGAGTATTTATCAAATTCCTTAGTTTTTTCATATAACTCCATCTGTAAAGAGTAGATTTCACTTTCAAACCCTAGCTGATTAATACTATTTTTAATTGAAATCTCTTCTAAAAGTTTTTCTGCCAGTGGATAATTTTTCTCCTCAATATATAATTCACAATAGGATAGTTCTACAAAAACATCATTGTTTAATATCCCTTTATTTCTATTTTGATTTAAAAGTTCATCACATAGGTTTAAATATTCCTTTGCTTTCTCTAAATTATTTTGATAGATCTCAATTCTAGCAAGATTATTATAAACAAAAATTTTAACTCCATCTACAATTTTATCAGGGAGAAAAGGGATAATTTCCAAAGTTTTTTTAGAATATTCCCTTGCAGTGGAGTATTTTTTTAATTGAATATAACTAGCAGTTCTATTAGTATAAGCACCATATTTAGAAGAGGCATTTTCATATTGATCTTTCATGGGAATATCAATAGCAAGATTATATTTTTCAATGGCAGTTTCATAATTATGAAGTATAAAGTGCATATTTCCAATATATTCATAAGTTTTAATTTTAATACTATTTCTTAAATTTATATCTTTTATATTTTCAGATTCTGAGATAATATCATAAAAAAGATAGATACTTTCAGCATAATTTTTATTCATCATCTTAAATATAGCAACATAACCTTTTAATTTTAACTTATTTGCTGGAGTTGCATTATCTGAATCTTTTATATACTTTTCAAGTAGATATATAGCTGTTTTTCTATCTTTTTTATTTGATAGGATAGTAGAGAAATTTTCCCAAATAAAGTTGATATCATTGGCTAAAATAGGATATTTATCAATACTATCTATAATATATCTGACTCTTTGAAGATCACCATTTCCACTTAATTTATAAATACAGTTATTAATAAAAAAGTTAAGATATAGCTTTAAAATAGAATCTTTGCTATTTTTTAATTCAGCATGTCGTAACAGTTCTTTAGCTTGTAAAAAATCATTATTATAGTAACTTTTTAATCCTCTAAAAAAATAATCTTCAGCTGAATTTTCTTGAAAACTTTTATCAATAGAAAACTCATCTAAATTTTTAGTGATAGAATAGTTTAAAATTTTATTGTAGATAATAGAGGATTCTAACTCCTTATTATTTGTTTTTTTATAGAAAATAAGAAGAATTAGAAAAGTTAAAATTATTGTAAAATAAATTAAATATCTTTTTTTCATCTATTCTCCTTAAAGATATTATTTTTTCTCCAATATCTCTTTCTGATATTTTTTAGAGATATCCATCATCATTTGAATAAACTCAACATAGTATTTTTTGTATTTTTCATCTTGTATAAGAGAAGAATTTTTTTTAATAACCTCTTGCTCTCTTTTTTCATCAAAGATAGGGAGATTATTTTCTATTTTGTAACTAATAACATCTTCTACTGCTTTCATTCTCTCTTCAAAAAGAGAGGCAATCTCTCTGTCTATTTCATTGATTTTAACTCTAGCTTTTTCAATTTTATTCATAATAAAAACTCCTTGTATTGTTAATTTATAATATATTATACCATTTTTTCAACAGCACATCTAGAAAAGAAAGAGTTGAGGAAAATACAACTTCTTGTAGAAAAACTGAATCTCTGATAAAATTAAAATATTAGTGAAGTAGTAGAGGTGAAAAAATGAAAATTTCAGTAGATTTAAAAGAGAATAGCTATGATATTTTAATAGAAGATGGAATTTTAAATAGAGTTGGAGAATATATTGATCTCAATAGAAAAGTTATGATAATAACAGATAGTGGAGTTCCTAAAGAGTATGGAGATATATTGTTAAGTCAATGTCCTATGGGAGAGATAATAGTTGTTGAGCAGGGGGAGCAATCTAAAAGTTTTGTAACTTATGAAAGAATATGTAGAAAACTTTTAGAAAGTAACTTTCATAGGAAAGATTTGATAATTGCTTTAGGTGGTGGAGTTATAGGAGATTTAGCAGGTTTTTGTGCTTCTACCTATATGAGAGGGATAGATTTTATCAATATTCCCACTACCACTCTTTCTCAAATAGATAGTTCAATAGGGGGAAAAACTGCTATTAATTTAGGAGATACCAAAAATATAATTGGTGCTTTTTATCAACCTAAGAAAGTATTTATTGATTTTAAAACTTTAGAAACTTTATCAGAGAGAGATTTTAATAATGGTATGATAGAGGCTCTAAAAGCAGGATTAATTTATGATAGAGAGATATTTGAACTTTTTGAAAGTGGGGAGATAAAAGAGAGATACAAAGAGATAATTATAAAAGCTATCTTGGTAAAAAAAGATGTTGTGGAAAAAGATGTGAAAGAGCAAAGTTTAAGAAAAATATTGAATTTTGGACATACAATAGGGCATGGAATAGAGGGATATTTTAATTTTAACGAGCTTTTACATGGAGAGGCAGTAGCTCTGGGAATGTTGCCTATGATTGAAAATAACAGCTTAAGAGAGAGAGCTAAAAAAATTATTGAAAATTTAAACATAAGAACAGATATTAAATATGATAGTGAAAAAGTTTTTAAGTTGATGGTTAAAGATAAAAAAGCTGATACCTCTAAGATAACTCTTGTAAAAGTAAAGGAGTTAGGAAGTGCATATTTAAGTGATGAAACTTTTGAACAATGCAGAAAATATTTAGATTAGGAGAGATTATGCAAAGTGTAATTGGAAATAGTATAAAATTAAGTCTTTTTGGTGAATCTCATGGAAGTATGATAGGAGTTGTAATTGATGGATTAGCTCCTGGAATAAAATTAGATACTAAATTTATTCAAGAGCAACTCGATAAGAGAAAACCAAAGGGAAAAATTTCAACTCAAAGACATGAGGAAGATGATTTTAAAATAGTTAGTGGATATTTTAATGGATACACAACAGGGACACCTCTATGTATTATGATAGAAAACAAAGCTCAAAAAAGCAAAGATTATGAGAAAACTAGAGATTTGATGAGACCATCACATGCTGATTATACAGCTGAAAAAAAATATCTAGGGTATCAAGATTTTAGAGGTGGAGGACATTTTTCAGGGAGAATTACAGCTCCATTGGTAGCAGTAGGGGCAATATGTATTCAAATATTGAAGGAAAAAGGGATAGTTTTAGGAACACATATATTGAAATGTAAAGATGAAAGAGATAGAAATTTTTCATTAGATGGAGAGGAATTAAAAAGAGAGATAGAGATTGTAAATAACAGATATTTTCCAGTTTTTGATGATGAAAAAGAGGAAAGTATGAAGAGGGTAATAGAAGAGGCAGGAAAAAATCTAAATTCAGTAGGTGGAATCTTAGAAACAGCAGTGATAGGAGTGCCTAGTGGAATTGGAGAGCCATATTTTAACTCGATAGAAAGTGTTTTATCACATCTGTTATTTTCTATTCCAGCAGTAAAAGGGGTGGAGTTTGGAGCAGGTTTTTCAATAACAGATATGCTTGGTAGTGAGGCAAATGATAGCTTTTACTATAATGAGAATGGAGAGGTAAAAACTAAGAACAATAATAATGGTGGAATCAATGGGGGAATTTCTAATGGAATGCCTATAATAATAAAAACAGCAATAAAACCTACACCATCAATTTACAAAGAGCAAGAGAGTATAGATATTTCCAAACATGAGAATATAAAATTTAATATTGAGGGAAGACATGATCCCGCTATTATTCATAGGGCAAGAGTTGTAGTTGATTCAGTTGTAGCTTTTGGAATTTTAGATCTTTTATGTATGAGATATGGTTATATGTTTATGAGAAAGGAAGAGATAGATGAAAATTAAGATTTATCCATCAAAATGTAGTGGAGAGATAAAAATTCCATCATCTAAAAGTATGGGACATAGGGCGATAATATGTGCATCTTTGGCTAATGGAAAAAGTATAATAAGCAACTTAGATTATTCAGATGATATTTTAGCCACTATTGATGGAATGAGAAAACTAGGAGCTAATATCCAATGTGAAAAAGATAGATTAATAGTAGAGGGAATAGAAAATTTTTATAGTTTAAAAGATAATATAATTGATTGTAATGAGTCAGGATCTACACTTAGATTTTTTATACCAATATTTTCTTTAACAGGAGAGAAAATTAGTTTTACTGGAAAAAATAGACTGTTAAAAAGACCACAAAAAATATATGAAGAAATTTTTAAAGAACAAAATCTATATTATTTTCAAGATGAAGATAAGATTGAAATAGAAGGGAAAATAAAAGCAAAAGAGTATTTTATTGATGGAAATATAAGTTCTCAATTTATAAGCGGACTTCTATTTACTTTGCCACTTTTAGAGGAAAGTTCTATTATTAATATAAATCCCCCTTTTGAATCAGCTTCATATATAGATTTGACAATGGAAGTTTTAAAAGAGTTTGGTATTACTATAAATAAAGTTACACCTTTAAGATTTGAAATTCAAGGGGGACAGAAATACAGAGTAAAGGATTATAAAGTTGAGGGAGATTTTTCACAACTGGCATTTTTTGCTGTATTAGGTGCTTTGAATAATGATCTGAAATGCACTGGAGTTAAACATAATTCTAAACAGGGAGATAAGGCAATTATAGATATTTTAAAGAAAAATGGAGTTAAGATAGAGGAGATTGAGGAAGGGTATCTAATTTACAAAGGTAAAGTAAAAGGTTGTGAAATTGATTTAGGAGATTGCCCAGATCTTGGCCCTATTTTAAATGTACTAGCAATGTATGGAGAGGGAGAGTTTAAGATATTTAATGCTGGTAGACTTCGTCTTAAAGAGAGTGATAGAATCTCTGCAATGGAAGAGGAGTTAAAAAAATTAGGGGTAGAGATAGAAACAACTGAAGATGAGATTAAAATTTTAGGAAAGGAAAATTATTTAGGAGATGTAGAGGTTTTTGGGCATAAGGATCATAGAATAGTTATGAGTTTAGCTATAGCAGGAACAATGTTAGATAAGCCTATAATTATTGATGGAGCAGAGGCAGTAGAAAAATCATATCCTAAATTTTTTCAAGATTTAGAAAGTTTAAATATAAAAATTGAGTATTTATAAAATATAATTTATAATACTAATAATTAAAGTAAAAATAGATTATCCCTAACATCAAGTTGACGTAATTTGGAAGTGAATATTAGAATCCCTCAGCGAAATGCAGTTAAGAAAATGCAACGTGTTTGAGCGAGCTTGCGAGTGAGTTTTGCATTTTCAACGGAATGAGCCATAGGGATTCTTTATTCACTGACATGGAGTCAAATTGATGTTAAAAAAGAAATATAGATAACTAAAATTGACTAATAATTACTAAATACAAAGGTACTTTGTCAAAATCTAGCGATGTGCTAGATAACTGAGCTTAGTTAGATAAATTATAGTTTTATAACATAGATTAGAGCAAGAAATTTATAATATAAAAAGGGGCTGTTAAAAAATACAACAACCCCTTTTTAAATTTATTACTTTTTAAAACATAAAGCCAATGCCCCTAATAGAGCTGAATCATCTTTTAATTTAGGAAGAACAATATACTCATCTATATTTTTTAAAATCTTATCATTTTGCACATAGTTATTTAGAAGTTTAACAACTCTCTCTTTAATTAAAGTTAAAAGATTTCCTCTCTTTATAATCTCTCCACCTATAATAATTTTTTCTGGAGACAAAACAAGAATATAGTTTACAAGAGCATGAGCTATATAGAAAGCTTCCATATCCCAAGCTGGATGATTTTCAGGAATATCTTTAAATTCAACTCCCCATCTTCTTTCAAGAGCCATTTCAGAAGCCATTCCCTCTAGACAGTTACCACCATGGAAAGGGCAGTTTCCTACAAATTTATCTCTAGGGTGTCTATTTACAAAAATATGCCCCATCTCAGGGTGTAACATACCATGAACTAATTTACCTTCAACAATAGCTCCTCCACCTACACCTTTTCCAATAGTTAAATAAATAGTATTAGAGATATCTTTTCCTGCTCCCCATATATGTTCTCCATACACAGCAGTATTTACAATAGTATCAAAATAAACAGGTATATTAAGAGCTTTTTCAATCTCTCCAACAATATTAAAATTTCTCCAAAAAGTTTTCGGAGTAGAAGTGATATATCCATATGTTTCAGAGTCTTTGTGTAGATCTATAGGTCCGAAGCAACCTATTCCAATAGCTTCAATCTTCTTATTTTTAAAGAAAGAGATAACTTTTTCCATAGTAATTTCAGGAGTTTCAGTTTCAAAAGAAACTCTTTCCATGATCTCTCCTTTTTCTGTTCCTATACAGCAAACAAATTTTGCTCCACTAGCTTCAATAGCACCAAAGAACATAAAACCATCCCCTTTAAACATCTTTTTTTTATTTTACCATTTATTTTTACTTTTATCAAAACTAATATAATAAAAATATAAGATGTAATAGAAAATTTAGCAATTTCTTAGAAATTATAGTATAATAAAAAAGTAAATAGGAATGTTAGAATATTAATGAAATAGATTTTTAGGAGGAGAAATGGTATTAGCAGGAAATAAGAAAGCATTTTTCGATTATTTCATAGAGGATAAATTTGAAGCTGGAATAGAATTAGTAGGAAGTGAGGTTAAATCTGCAAAGGCAGGGAAATTAAGTATAAAAGAGTCATTTATTAGAATAATAAATGGAGAAGTTTTTATTATGGGAATGTCAATTGTACCTTGGGATTTTGGAAGTGTATATAATCCTGAAGAAAGAAGAGTCAGAAAACTTCTTTTACATAAAAAAGAGATAAAAAAATTACATGAGAAAGTAACTCAAAAGGGGTATACAATAGTTCCTTTAAATGTTCACCTATCTAAAGGGTATGTAAAACTTGAAATAGCTCTTGCTAGAGGAAAGAAAACTTATGATAAGAGAGAGAGTATAGCTAAAAAAGATGTAGAGAGAGATTTGCAAAGAATGGCAAAAATAAGATAGTATTGAAAAATAGCTAGGTATATGATATAATAATATGGCAATTAAATAATGGGAGTGCAAAGGTTTCGACGGGGTTCTCAGGTTATAGGTAGCAGGTCAGGGTGACCGCTGTGAGAGGTCAAACACATCGTTTAGATGGAAACAAAAATTACGCTTTAGCTGCTTAATAAGTCAGCTCACCTCTGAACATTCTCTTCTGTAGGCGTGTTCAACCGAGGTGTCACTAAAATACAGATTACCCTAAGTGATTTCTCTAAGCTTTAGGGGACATTTTAGAGGATAGCTTTAATCAGCCCTGTCTGTGGGATTGGTTACTGCGAAGTTTAATAGCAGACTAAGCTTGTAGAAGCCTATGGCGCTGGCAATTTCGGACACGGGTTCGATTCCCGTCACTTCCACCAAAATGAAAATAAACTGTTTTAAAGTTAAGTCATCTTTTGATATAGATCAATAGATGGCTTTTTTATATATTAAAAAAGCAGATAAAATATGTTAAAATTATAGAAAATAAAGTTAATAATTTATCACAATTTTAAATAAAGAGGGGAAATTATGGAGAAAAAAGAGTTTTATGGAAATGGAAAATATGAAAAATTCAGTGAAGTAAATGGTGTAAAAGAGGGAAAAGCTATTTATTACTGGAGAGAAAACAGTATATTTAAAGAAAATAGTGAGGATTATGGAAAAATTAGAGAGGAATTTATCTATGAAAATGGAGTAAAGCAAGGAAAAGCGACTATTTATTTTGATGTAGATAAAACTCAGAAAATCAAAGAGGAATTTAATTATATAGATAATATAAAAGAGGGAGTAGCTTATCTAGTTTTTTCAAATAAAGTTGAAAAAAGATATTATACAGCTGGAAAACTTAATGGAAAAGCTTTTGTGTATAATATTGATAGAAGTGTAGAGATAAAAGATTATGATAGAAATAGAGCAAACTTTAGAAGTTTAAAAGAGATATTAGGAATTGAGTTAAATGAAGATGAGAAAATTGATGAAAAAGAGTATGAGATTTTAAAATCTGAAGCTGAGAGATATTTTAAAGAGGTAGCAGATTTGTATAAAATTTCAGGAAAAAGAGAATACTCTATTTCAAAATCATTTATTAAAAACTATTGTTCAAAAGCAAGAGAATAACAGAAATTAAAAAGCTCTCTATGATACAAATCATAAAGAGCTTTTCTATTAGAGCATATATTGTGTATTGTAAAGTTCGTGGTAGAAGCCATTTTTCTCCATTAATTGAGAATGAGTTCCCTGTTCAATTATATGTCCATCTTTTAAAACTAAAATAAGATTAGCATTTTTAATAGTAGAAAGTCTATGGGCAATAATAAAACTTGTTCTACCTTTTACTAAGTTAGAGATAGCCTTTTGCAATCTTATCTCTGTTCTAGTGTCCACTCCACTTGTAGCCTCATCAAGTATTAAGAATTTAGGATCTGAAGCTATAATTCTAGCAATAGTGATAAGTTGTTTCTGCCCTTGAGAAAGCACCATATTATCTTCACTAACTACTGTATCATAACCTTGAGGGAGTTTAATAATAAAATCGTGAGCACAAGCAAGCTTAGCACTTTCAACAACCTTATCAAAATCAATTTCACTATTTCCATAACTAATATTCTCTCTAATAGTTCCAGTAAATAGCCAACTATCTTGTAGTACCATTCCAAAAAGTTTTCTAATATCCTTTTTCTTATAAAGCTCAATATCCTTATCATCTAATAATATTTTTCCTGAGGTAATACCATAAAATCTCATTAATAAATTAACAATAGTAGTTTTTCCCCCACCAGTAGGACCAACAATAGCCACTATCTCTCCATGTTCAGCTTTAAAAGATAGATCCTTTAATACAGGAGTATCTTCATTATATGAGAAATTAACATCTTTAAACTCAATTTTTCCCTCTAAAGAGTTTAAATCAATATCTAAAGTTCCTTTTTCAATATCTTCAGGCTGATCAATAAAATTAAAGAAACGTTCAGCACTTACAATTACAGTTTGAACTATACTATATGCTTCAGAGATACTAGCAATAGGACGATTAAAAAGTTTTGAGTAGATAACAAAACTTGAAAGCCCTCCAAGAGTTATTTTGCCGTTTAGCATAAAGATAGCTCCAATTAAAATTATTAAAGAGTATCCTAGGTTACCAATAAAGTTTAGAGTAGGAAAATTAAATCCTGCTAAAAATAGAGATTTTATAGCATTATCCTTATAGTTAGAGTTTAACTCACGGAATTTAGAGATAGCTCTCTCTTCATAGGAGAAAGATTTAACCTCCGCCTCTCCAGTTAATATCTCATCAACATATCCATTTAGTTGCCCTAAATATTTTTGTTGAAATCTTCTTTTCTCTCTACTTTTTTTAGAGATTTTCTTTAAAAAGTATCCAGTAAATGTAACTAAAAATATCTGTATCAAAGTTAGAGATGGACTTATATATAGCATAATCCCCAAGGCAGTAGATATTGTAAGAATATTTACTACAACTCTAGTTCCTATTTGAGATAGAGAACCACTGATATTATCAATATCATTTATCATAATAGTTATAATATTCCCTTGAGAGATTCCATCAAAATATTTAAGAGGGAACTTGTGAATCTTTTCAATTCCATCTTTTCTCATGCTGTTTACAATATCTTGAGAGATAATATTCATTTTTATATTTTGTATCAATGTCAATACAGCACCTGTAATATATGAGAAAAGTAAAAGTATAGATATTTTTCCTAGTTGTATATAATTTGCTTTCTCCATATGAAAATGTATCTCATTAATTCCCTTACCAACTAAATATGGTCCAACTAAAGTAAGAAGATTCCCAATAATTGCTAGAATAATAAGGAAAATAAATTCAAATTTATATTTCATAAGATATGGAAAAAGTTTTTTAAATATATTATTTTTCACAGTATCTTCCTCCTAGAATACAAATTTCTTGTGACTCACAGATCTCTCTATACACTTCACAATTTTTTACAAGATTATCATGAGTGTCAAAACCTGCTATTTTACCATTGTCAAGAACAATAATCCTATCATGTTTCATCAAAGATGCTACCCTTTGAGAGATAGTAAGAATTGTTGTATTTTTTAGATAGTTCTTTAATTTATTTTTAAGATTGTATTCTGTTATAAAGTCAAGAGCACTAAAACTATCATCAAAAAGTAAAATTTCAGGTTGCTTTATAAGTGTTCTTGCTATTGAGATTCTCTGCTTTTGTCCACCAGAAAAATTCATTCCACCTTTAGTTACATTTGTTTTATACTGATCAGGAAGCTTTTCTATAAACTCTTTTCCCTGTACAATTTCAGCTATCTCTTTTATCTCTTCATCACTTGCATCTTCTTTACCCCAACGGATATTTTCTTCTATTGATTGAGAAAATAGAAAAGATTTTTGTAGAACTATTCCAATTTTGTCTCTTAACTCTTTTTCATCATATTTATTGATATTTACTCCATCAATTAAAAGCTCACCTTTTGTAGCTTCATAAAATTTTGGTATAAGAGATATAAACGTTGTCTTTCCAGAACCGATACCACCAATAATACCGATATTTTCTCCTCTTTTTATTTTTAGATTAATATCTTCTAAAATATATTTATCTGTTCCATCATATGAGAAAGAAAGGTTTTTAAACTCAATAATATCATCAGTTACTAATTTTTCAAACTCCTCTTGAGACATATTTTCTATATTTTCAGATAAAATCTCCTTAACTCTTTTATATGATATTGCTGTACGGCTATAAAGAGTAAATAGGAAAGATAGCGCATTCATAGAGAATAAAAGCATATTTAAGTAGTTGATAAAAGCTACAACTTCTCCTAGGTGCATCTTCCCATAACTAACTCTTATTCCTCCAAACCAAAGGACAGCTACAACTCCTAAATTCATAATCAATGTTATAAATGGTAATTTGCTTGACATTAAGTTATCTGCTTCAATAGTTTTATTTTTAAGCTCATCATTTCTTAATCTAAATTTTTCCTTCTCAATATTTTCTTTCGATAGAGCTCTAATAACTCTTATACCAGTGAGATTTTCTCTTAGAACAAGTGTTAAATTATCTAATTTCTTCTGAACTTCACTATATTTTCCAAAAGATTTCTTCATATAATAAAGAGTACTTCCTACTATTGAGGGAACAATTACTAAGAATAGTATAGATAGAACAGGGTTGATAGTAACAGCCATAAATACAGCTCCTATCCCTGTTACCAACCCTCTAAGGACCATTCTTACACACATAAGAAACATATTTGTAATTTGATCAACATCTTTAGTTATTCTAGTAATTAGAGAAGCTTGAGTATATTTATTCAAATGTACAAAGTTAAAATTTTGTATCTTTGTAAAAACACTATCTCTTAAAGAAGCACCAAAATTTTGAGTAGCATGAACTGAAAAATAGTTACATAAAATAGAGGATAGATATCCTCCAAGAGCGATTCCAACCATAGTTAATCCCATTTTAATTATGTAATTTATATTTTGATTAGCCACACCAATATCTATAATTTTTGCCATAATTAAAGGGAGAGATAGATCACAAAAAGCTTCAGTCATTTTAAAAAGGGCAGCTATTGAAGCTTTAGGTATAAAAGGTTTAAAGTATTTGAACATTTCTCCTCCAGTTAAATTTTAAATAATTACATTAAATTTTAACATAAATTTTTTAATAAAAAAATATCTATTTTTCAAACCAAAATCTCACTTTTTTAGGTAAAATATCTAAATATTTTTCTATAAAGAAAGTAATTTCTTTAGATTCTATTTTTTCTATATTTTTATATTTTTCAAGATTGTATATATTATCATTAGTTGCAAAAAGAAAAATTTTCATTTTTTTAGAAAGATCAAAATATTCATCAGCATTGATATTTGTATTTCCACTCTTTACTTGGACACCGTATAAATTTCCTTTGATATCTATAAGTTGAAATTCAATTAAGCTAGTATCTTCTTTACAAGTAGACGTATAAATATATAATTTTTTTCTATTTGAAGATATAAGCCAACTATTTCTTCAATATCTTCAGCACTCAATAAATTTTTCCAATCAGCTATAGGGAAATGGATTGAGTTATTTTCTATGTTAATTTTACAATATAGTGATAATTCATTTTTATTTTCATAGACTTTTTGAAGAGTGCTAGGATTTCTAAAACTAGCAATTATTTTTCCAGGAACTTCATTTTCTACAAAATCTTTTTTTAACCATTTTACTTTTCTATAAAAACCAATTTGATATCTATTTGGAATAAAATCTTCATTTGGATAAGTATTATATAAACAATTTTCATCAATAATAATTCCTAGTTTATAAATACCATCACATCTTGTCCAAATATAATCACCTTTTTTCATTCTATTAAAAAGAATATTAGTATATGTGATATATGATCTTGTTCTATAATTAGATTTTTTTAAACTTTCATAAATATGTTCTTTTATAGCATGAGCAGAAATATTAATATTTTCTAGTCCAAGTAAAAAATTTTCTTCTTTACTCCAACCAATTCCTACGAATTCTTTTTCAATCCATTTTTTAAAAGATTCTTTGTGTTCAACTAATTGACTACCAGGTTTACAATTTATTCTCCATATATTCATAGAAAATACCTCCTTTTATTTTTATATTTCCTATAACCTTGAACGTTAAAAAATCAAAATATCAGTTAATTCATTTTTTCTCTAGAGAGATTATATCATTTTTATTATTACCTTAAAATTATTAATTAAAATAAATAAAAAAAGGAACTAAGATTGACTTAGCTCCTTAAAGTTTCAAGACTAAACTAATTATCTAACTTTGATATTAGCTGCTTGAGGACCTTTTTGTCCTTCAATGATATCAAAAGTTACTTCTTCATTTTCATTTAAAGTTTTGAATCCTTCTTTTTGGATTTGAGAGAAGTGTGCAAATACATCTTTACCATCTTCACCTGTAATAAATCCAAATCCTTTTTCTTGATTAAACCATTTAACTGTACCTTTCATTGTGTACCTCCATAAAATATTATTGAACAATAGAACTCGTGACATTTTGATAGTAACTAAATTAGCTACCATGAAAATCTTAATAAACATAAAGGTATTTCTGAAAGAATACTTTAAATATTAAATCTCAAACTTCAAAACTCATAAATTTATTATTGCTATACAGATAGTATACTACACTTTTCAATATTTGTACAGCTTTATTTTTATTGACAGAAGAAAAATGAAATAGTATAATATAAAGATAACAATAAAAAAACTATTAATACGTAGCAGGTGGGCAGCTTATAACCCATCTGCTTTTATTTTTTTTAGGAGGAAAAAATGTTTAAATTAGATAAAAAATTTATAAAAACTTTGATGCTTTTAGCAATCCCAATTATTTTACAAAGTTTGGTAACAGCATCACTGAATCTTCTTGATAACTTAATGATAGGTTCATTAGGAGAAAATGAGATTGCAGCAGTAGGAATATCTAATCAATTTTATATGCTATATTACTATACAATTATGGGAATTACTCTAGGAGCAGGAATATTTATGTCACAGTTCTGGGGGAAAAAAGATGTGGCAAGTATTCATAAATTTTTAGGTATCTCATTGGTAGTTGGGATGATAAGTACAATATTTTTTGCAATATTAGCATTTGTCTTTCCAGAGATGATAATGAAAATTTTTACAGATGAAAATATTGTTATAGGGCAAGGAGTTGCATATTTAAAAATGGTAGCTTTGAGCTATATTTTTACTACTGTATCTCTTTCTTATGCAGCAGCTTTAAGAAGTATAGGACAAACTAAGATACCAATGTATGGAAGTTTAGTAGGACTTGTATTCAATGGAATTTTAAACTATATATTTATCTTTGGTAAATTTGGTGCTCCTGTTATGGGAGTTGCTGGAGCTGCTTTAGGAACTACTGTTTCAAGATTTATGGAATTAGCTTTTATTCTATTTATTATTTATAAAAATAAAAATGTTGTAGCTGGAAAAATTTCACAACTTCTTGATTTTAATTTTAATCTTGTAAAAAGATATTTTATTACAGCTACCCCTGTGGTTTTTAATGATGTCATGTGGATAGCAGGAATTACAGCATATTTTATAGCTTATTCAAAATTGGGAATAAATGCTACTGCTACAATGCAGATAGCTAATACGATTAACAATGTTTTTAATATTTTTGGAATAGGTATAGCCTCAGCTTCAGCTATTTTAATTGGAAATAAGATAGGTGCAGGAAAAGAGGAAGATGCCAAAGAAGATGCAATTAAAATATCAGTTTTTGGAGTTCTAATAGGAATTGTTATAGGAGTATTCTTTTTCTTTTTAGCTCCTTTTATAGCTATGTTATTTAAAATAACTCCTGAAACATATCACAATGTAATTGTAGTATTAAGAGTAATGGCTATTGTTCTACCATTAAGATTTTTCGGAATTACTCAAATTATAGGTGTATTACGTGGTGGTGGAGATGTAATGTATGCAATAGTGACAGAGCTTGTAGCAGTATGGTTGATAGGAGTTCCTCTTTCATTTGTAGGAGCAGTATATTTCAGGTTTCCTATAACAATAGTATATATTCTAGTTTGTTTAGAAGAGCCATTCAAAGCTGTTGCTACTTACCCTAGACTACGTTCAGGTAAGTGGATAAAAAACTTAGTGAAGAATTAAAAAAATGAGCTTTAGGGCTCATTTTTTTATAACTCCTTAAATAACAGGTTATTTAAAATATCTGTTGGATCTGCATTTCTATATTTTTCTCTTAACTTTTTTTCTTTTTCAAGTTTTTCAAGAGTTTCTTTATCACTTGTAACTTTTTTCTTTTTTTCAGGATATTTTTCTATTTTATATCCCTTAACTATTTTACTATCAATATCAAAATATACTTCTAAAAAAGTTTCTTTAATTACTTTTTGACTATAAACTATCTCAACAGGAAGTAAAGCTTTTAATATCTTTTTATTTTGAACATTGTTTTTAGTGTAATAAGTTCCTTTGTGATAGATATAAGTGTATGGACTCTCCTTTCTTGAAGCTATAAAATATGGTTTGCCAAAGATATCTATAATATCTTTTTCAGTTGTTTTATTAATAGCTATTAATGGAGATATAGAGTTTTTCAATTCATTATTTAATCTTAAAGTTTTTAATGAAGTACAGCTAGAAAACAAGATTAGAAATATTAAAAAATAGTATTTTTTCAAGCTATCCCTCCTTTCATTTTTTAGAATATAGTATATCATAAAAAAGTTAGAAAAAAATATTTAATTATAGGTAAATAAAAAAGTTACCTCCTAAGAAGTAACTTTTTAAATATAAATTAAAATTTGATTCTATTTATTTTTATCTGCTATAATAGCTCCAGCAGCAGCACCAACTCCAGCACCAACTATAGTACCAGTGTTTCCACCAATAAGATGTCCAGCTACAGCTCCAGCAGCAGTTCCAGCAGCGATATGTTTTTCAGTACGAGTACATCCAGCAAAAGCAAGTACAGAAATAGCCAAAATTATAAATAATTTCTTCATATAATTACCTCCTGTTTACATTATAAGAGTCTCTTTAATAGAATTATACACCAAAAAATAGAAATTTCCTAGAGCTTTATAATAATATATTTCTTGTTTTTATAATTTATAATCTCTTGAGTTTTTTTATTGATCTTTCCAAATTTTCTATGAGTATATTTTCTAGCATGTTTAGGTGGGTAATCTTCAAAAGTTCTTGATCCCATAAGAGCTATGGTATATTCTAGTTCAGCTTTATCAGGAGTAACAAGATAATCTTCTCCAGCAAAAGAGAATAAAATACCTGGATACATATGATCCCCTTTTATCTGTTTAAAGTTAAAAGGTTTGCCTAATTTTTCAACTAAATATTGCCCTAGAGCATTTATTCTATCTATCATCTATCTCTTCACCTTTTTCTTCTTAGTTGTAGTTTTTCTTTTTGTTTTACTTTTAGATTCAGTTGTTACTTTCTTTTTAACTATCTCTCTTCTTTCAATAGTTTTTTTCTTAGCAACAGAGTAACCAAAACTTCCAATAGCCTCTTTTGGCATTGGGAAATATTCACCATGAGAATAAGCAATAAGATTAGCCCATTCAAAATGAATTTTTTCATTTTCATCTAATAATCTTGAGTCAATATGTGAGTATAGAACCTCAGCTAAAAAAAGATCATGAGTTCCAAGGGGGATGATCTGTTTTACCTTACATTCAATATTAATAGGACACTCTTCAATATATGAAGATTTTACCTCTTTCCCCTCTTTTAAAGTGAATCCCATCTCTTTAATCTTATCATTTGTTCTACCTGAACGAACTCCACAATAGTCAGTTTCTCTAGTTAGCCTTCTTGTAGGAAGATTAACAGTAAATTCCATAGTCTCTTTTATATATTCATAAGATAATCTTTCAGGTCTAATAGATATTGAAAGCATAGGAGGTTTTGTACAAATAGTTCCTGTCCAAGCAACAGTAAAAATATTATCTTTACCTTCAGAATTTTTACTTGTTATTAAGACAACAGGAACAGGATTTAAAACAACACTTCCTTTAAAAAGTTTTTTTTCCATATTTATTCCTTTCGTAATTTATATTTTCTTAAAAATTATATCATTTTTTCTAAATATGTACAATTATTAACTGTTAAATTGTTGCTTATAAAAAGAGCTTATGATATACTAAAATTATAAAGTTGGGTAAAAGGTGAAACTTATGAATAATTATGTTATTTTGAAAGGTAAAAAAGATAGACTAGTAATACACTTAAATTCAGAGGTAGACTTTTTAACTCTTAGGGACAGTTTAGTTGAAAAGATACGAGAGGCTAAAAATTTTATTGGGAATGTTCATTTAGCAATAGAATTTTCTAATAGAGTTTTAACTGAATTAGAAGAAAATGTTCTTATTGATTTGATTAAGTTAAATAGTGATATAAATATTACTTATGTCTTTTCTGAAAGTGGTTCAGGAGTGAACAGAAAAGAGAAGATCAAATTTTTTAAAGCAGTAACTGAAGAGGGACCAACTAAATTTTTTAGAGGAACTCTTAGATCAGGAAGTAAAATAGAGTATGATGGAAATATAGTTGTTATTGGAGATGTAAACCCTGGAGCTATGTTGAGGGCAAAGGGAAATATAATAGTATTGGGGCATTTAAATGGAGCTGTTTATGCAGGGTTAGACGATGATAAAGATGCTTTTATAGGTGCTAACTATATGAATCCAATTCAACTTGTAATAGGTAGTACAACAGCTAAACCTATGCAAAAAGAGATATTAGATACAAATAAGGTAGATAGAAGGGGAGGCTTCAAGATAGCCTACATAAAAAATAGTGAGATATTAATAGAAGATTTTAGTGCACGTTCATACAATGAGTAACTAAAACTTTAAGTTAGGAGTGGTAAAAATGGCAAAGGTGTATGTAGTGACATCAGGAAAAGGTGGAGTAGGAAAGACTACTACTACTGCTAATCTTGGAGCTGGGTTAGCTTTAAAAGGAAATAAAGTTCTTTTAATAGATACAGATATTGGGTTAAGAAACCTTGATGTAGTAATTGGATTAGAAAATAGAATTGTTTATGATCTAGTTGATGTAATAGAGGGTAAATGTAGAATTGCACAAGCTTTAATAAAAGATAAAAGATGTTCAAATCTATGTTTATTACCAGCTGCTCAAATTAGAGATAAAAATGATATCAATGGAGAGCAAATGAAAACTCTAATTGATGCTTTGAGAAATGATTTTGATTATATTATAATTGATTGTCCAGCAGGAATAGAGCAAGGATTTAAAAATGCAATAGCTGCAGCAGATGAGGCAATAGTAGTTACAACTCCAGAGATTTCAGCTACGAGAGATGCTGATAGAATAATAGGGCTTTTAGAGGCTAATGAGATAAGAAATCCAAAACTTATTGTAAATCGTATAAAAATGGATATGGTAAAAGCAGGAAATATGTTAAGTGTAGAAGATATTCTTGATATACTTGCAATTAAATTATTAGGAGTAGTTCCTGATGATGAAAATATAGTTATCTCTACAAACAAAGGAGAACCTTTAGTATATAAAGGTGAGTGTCTAGCAGCTGATGCCTATAGAAATATAGTAGAGAGAATGGAAGGAAAAGATGTTCCGTTTTTAAATCTAGATGTAAAACTTGGGTTCTTTGAAAAATTAAAAATGGTTTTTGGAAAGTAGGTAGAAAGAATGGGAATTTTTGACTTTTTTAAGAAAGAGGATAACAGCTCTAAAAATATTGCTAAGGATAGACTGAAATTTGTTTTAATCCATGATAGAGCTATGCTGCCAGCAAGTGTTTTGGAAGAGATGAAAGATGAGATAATAGCAGTAATATCTAAGTATGTTGATATTGATAAAGAGGCTCTTAATATAGAGGTAACTGAAAACCCAGAAAATAAAAGAAGTACAGCCTTAATAGCTAATATTCCATTAGTGGCTAAAAAAGAAAAGAATAGTTAAAAAAGAAAGAGGTAGTTTTGCTAACTACCTCTTTTTAAGTATATAAACTATAATATATTTTTTCTTTTCTTAATATCAGCTAAAATGGAATTTGGAGAAGAATATTAGAGAGAGTTACGAAATCTGACGCTAAAAATTCCGACGTGTTTGAGACGAAGTCGAGTTTCGGAATTTTAGTCAGATGAGTATTACTCTCTCTTTATTCTTTGACATGGAATTTAGCTGATATTTAAAATATAAGTTTTGATAACTTAACTTGACTAATAATCGCTAAATGCAAAGGTACTTTGTCAAAAACTAACAATACACAAGAAAAAATGAACTTAGTTAGATATATTATAATTTTTATCCTTTTATAGTCTTATCATTAGATTGTAAAAACTCTAAATATTCCTCTTTAGTCATAGCTGGTTTAAAGTTAGCTAAAATCTCTTTTCCAATTTTTGCATTGTCAAAAAGGAGATCTACAACAGTTAGAGCTAAAGATTTAGCAGGGGCAAGATAAGCAAACTCTTCATCTGTAATAGAATAGTTTCTAGTGTGTAAAGCTCCTGTTATTCCACCAAACATAGGATGTAAAGTAGGAATAATGTGTGACACATCTCCAAAATCAAATGATCCTGTAAAATCTCCACCTTCTATAATTTCATCATCTTTAATTCCTGTAAAATTTATATTTTCTCTTAAAACTTTCTCCATAGAATCATGCCTTAAAATAGGAAGATATCCTGGAAGTTCTTTAATCTCAATTTCAGCACCAACAGCCATAGCTCCAGCCATTAAAGCACGATTAACTTTTTTATTAGCATCTATAAGACTTTCAATAGTTCTAGCCCTAACATAAGCTTCCATCCTAACATCAGCAGGAACAACATTAACTATATCTCCCCCTTTAGTTATAATTGGATGGAATCTAACTCTATCAGCTTCTTTGAAAGTTTCTCTTTGTGCATGTACATTATTTATAGCTAACATAGCAGCATTTAAAGCATTAATACCCTCATAAGGAGCAGAACCAGCATGAGCCTCTTTACCGATAAATTTAACCTCTTTACCTATGAAACCATTACTTACAGGACCAACTAAAACCTTTTTATCTCCTGTATCAAGGGCATGGAACATAAGACTCATATCAATATCATCAAATGCCCCTTTTCTAATAAGTTCCTGTTTACCACCAAAATATTTAATTTTTCCCTCTTCTTTTAATTTACTTCTATAAGCAAGTTCAATAAATTCTTCAGCAGGTGTGGCAATAAAATCAATCTTTCCATCTAATTCTTTAAAGACACCAGACTTAATAAGTCCAACAGCTACTCCTAACATCCCAGCAATTTGGATATTATGTCCACAAGTATGAGATGCTCCTATTGAGTTAGCATCACAATGTTCAGCACAAGATATACCATCTAGCTCTCCTAAAATAGCAACTTTAGGACCATTTTTCTCTTCATTTATTCTTGCACGACAACCAGTATAAGCTATATTTTCTTCAATATTATCTATATTTAATTCATTTTTAAAAAATTCAACAACAGATTTAGTAGTTTCAAACTCTTTATAACCAAATTCAGGATTGTTATAAATTTTTCTTCCAATATTTATTATAGCCTCTTTGTTTTCTTCAATAGCTCTGATAACTCTTTCCTTTAATTGATTTTTATCCAATCAGATCATCTCCTATTTTAGATATTTTATAATATAGTTTAAAACTACCTCAGTAGTCTTTAAAAAATCATCAATAACTAAGTACTCTTCAACAGTGTGTACCTTATACTTACCTACTCCTATAATGATAGAGTTAAATCCCTCTTTAGATAGGATATTACTATCAGATCCACCACCAATAACTTTTAATTCACTTTTTACTCCCATTTCTTCGTAAACTTTAGCAAACTCTTTAGCGAATTTAAGATCATCTTTAGGTTTTAAAACAGGATAATTATATGAAACTTCTAAAGTATACTCTCCATTAAATTTATCAGCTACATTTTTAGCAATATTTTCATATTCATCAATTATATTTTCAAGAGCTTCTTCTGAATGACTTCTTACCTCTCCGTGAAAAGAACAATAGTCAGGAACTACATTTGTAGGAAATTGTGAAGTTATACTTCCGATATTTGAAGTTGTAAGTTCATTAATACGTCCAATTTTCATTTGAGCAATAGCAGTAGATGCCATAGAGATAGCATTGATCCCCTTTTCAGGTTCAATACCAGCATGTGCTTTTTTGCCTCTAAAAGTGAAAGTGAAATTATATTGGCAAGGAGCTGAATGAGCTATAATACCAGCTCTTCCTGTGTTATCTAAAACTATCATATTAGTAGCAGGTCTCATATTTGAAGGAACATTTTTCCAGTCAATACTTTTTGCTCCAAGTAAACCTGCTTCCTCTCCAGGAGTTAAAAGAACATATATATCTTGATGAGAAAGATTATTTTCTTTTAAAACTCTAAGAACTTCAATAATAGATGCAACTCCACCTTTATCATCTCCACCAAGAGTAGTAGTTCCATCTGTTTTTATAATACCATTTTCTATTATAGGAGAGATATTTTCACAAGGTTCTATAACGTCCATATGTGCACATAAAGTTACTCCTTCACCTACTAAATCCCCCTTGAATTTAGCAAAGATTGTAGGAGCATCTCCACCATATTTTGTATAACCATTATCGAGATATATCTCTCCACCAAGATCTTTTAGAGTTTCTATTAAATAATTAGCAAACTTTCCCTCTTTTTTAGATGGAGAATAAATTTTTACCATTTCAATAAAATTATTAATAATTCTTTCTCTATTAATCATAATTCCTCCAATGTTTTATTTATAGTTAAGAATAATTTATTTTTCTTTCTCCTAATATCAGCTAAAATGGAATTTGGAGAAGAATATTAGAGAGAGTTGTGAAATCTGACGCTAAAAATTCCGACGTGTTTGAGACGAAGTCGAGTTTCGGAATTTTAGTCAGATGAGTATTACTCTCTCTTTATTCTACGACATGGAATTTAGCTGATATTTAAAAGAAATAGAGATAACTAAAATTGACTAATTAATCTAAATAACAAAGGTACTTTGTCAAGATCTAACGATGTGCTAGATAACTGAGTTTAGTTAGATAAATATAAATTTCTCTATTAAATCAGCAATTCCACCATCATTGTTAGATCTAACACTAAAATCAACTTGCTCTTTTATTTCAGGTTGAGCATTTTCCACAGCTACAGAAGTTCCAGCAGCTTTTAACATAGGAAGATCATTAAATGAATCTCCAACAGCTATAACTTCCTCAATAGGAATATTAAGTTTTTCAGCTAGTTTTTTAACAGCTACCCCCTTATCAATTCCAAGTTTAGTTACTTCAAGGAAGAAAGGCTTAGAAATAGCAATACTATATTTATCCCCATACTCTTTTTTTAATTCAACTTCCACTTTTTTTAGATAGCTAGGTTCAGCTAAAAGCATACACTTAACAGCCCCTCTATCTACATACTCCTTAAAACTCTTAACTAATCTATGATTCATCTTAGTTAAATTAACTTCTACATCTATATACTCACTTTCAGTTTCAGAAACTACTTCATCATTGATATAAGTTAAAATATGAGTATTATATTTTTTACTAAAGTCATACATCAAGTGCAGATCCTCTTTTTCAAGAGATGCTTCAAAGATATTTTCATTAGTTTTACAATTAGTAATAATAGAACCATTGAAAGATAAAATATATTCATCAAATTTCTTAGCTTCAATCTCATTTGCAAGATCTCTCATAGCAAAAGTTGGTCTTCCAGAGCAAAGAATAAATTTTACTCCAGCTTCTTGAACTTTCATAATAGCTTGTAAATCAATAGGTGATATTTTCTTTTCAGAGTTTAGAAGAGTATCATCTAAATCTGTAACAATCATCTTATATTTCATAACAACCCCCAGAACAGATATTTTCTTTCAATTATATCAAATAGTAAAACTATTTTACAATAGGTCTTCTTGCTAAAAATATAAGGGGGATAAGTAATAAAATCATAATTCCACTACCAATAATAATATCATTTACTCCCATTAAGGCAGATTGTTGAGTTATAAGTTCATTTATCATCTCTAATTTCATGTGTAGAGGAAATGAAAAATGATTGATATAACTTTGAAAATTAGGGTTTCCAACATTGATAGCTGAAACAATATCTTGATGGTGCATAGAGATTCTATTGTTCCAGTAGTTTATTGCAAGAGATGTGCCAAAACTATTTCCTATATTTCTAGTAAAATTATATAGTCCAGATGCCCCTGCTAACTCCTCTGGTGGAATATCTGAAAGAGTAATTGTATTTAGAGGAATAAAGAAAATTCCCAACCCTATTCCTGTTAAAAAACGAGATCCAGTAATATAACTTGCTGTAATGTCTGGTGGATAGTTTCCAGTTAAAATAGCTGTGATACTAAAAAGTACAAAACCAAATACAACAACTTTTCTAGCATCTAAATTATTTAAAATACTTCCTAAAATAGGAGCAGTAAAAAGAATAGAAAGCCCTAATGTAGAAGTAGCTATACCACTATCTAAAGCTGTGTACCCTATATAGTTTTGTAGCCATAGGGGAATAACAACAACTGAAGCAAAAAAGGCAATAGAAGCTACTGTTATACTCAATGCCCCTATGCTAAAGTTTTTATTTAGAAAGAGTTTAACATTTACTACTGGAGTAGGGTGATACCACTCCCAAATAACTAATATAGTCAAAAATATAAAGGCAATCAATGCTAAACTTATAATAAATGGACTTTGGAACCAGTCTAAATCGTTTCCTTTATCTAACATTATTTGTAGAGCAGAGATTCCAATAGCTAAAAAGATAAGTCCCCATTTATCAACAGGAACTTTTTCTATCTTATCTTTATAACCTTTTTTCCTAAAAATAGAGTGAACAATATATGTAGATAAAATACCAAAGGGAACATTTATATAGAAACACCATCTCCAAGAGAATGAATCTGTTATCCAACCACCTATTACAGGTCCGAGAACAGGAGCAAGAACAATTGTCATAGACCATATACCTAGAGCCATAGCTTTTTTCTCTTTCGGATAGAAACTTAACATAAGTGTTTGTGATAGTGGAATCATACTGGCTCCTACTACCCCTTGAAGAACTCTAGCAAAAAGCAGAAAGCCAAAGGAAAAACTGATACCACATAGAACGCTTGCTCCAGTGAAGAAAAGAGTGGCAAGAGTATATTGCCTTACAATACCAAATCGTTTAGTCAACCAACCGATTAAAGGTAAAAATATAGCTTCAGAAACTGCATATGATGTAATAACCCAAGTTCCTTGGGTAGGAGCAACAGCGAAATCTCCAGCTATATGGGTTAAAGATACATTTACAATAGTACTATCTAAAACGTTCATAAAGGAACCTATTGATAGTGCTAGTGTAGCAGATATAACTTCAAAAGGAATACTCATAAAAATCACCAGCTTTATTGGACATTATTTTTTATAATATTATTAACCTGTTCATCTATTGTAGCTTCATCAATAGAGTATAGAGATGAAGTTTTTTCTTGAAAAGGAACTATTTTATCACTATTTTTTTCTAAATATACAGTAGCTTTCATAGAACTACCAATAGGAATAATTCCATTTTCTTTTATACTATCACTATCAATGTGAACTCTCACAGGGACTCTTTGAACAATCTTTATCCAGTTACCAGTGGCATTTTGTGCTGGTAAAAGAGATAGAGAACTACCTGTTCCAGCTGATATTCCTTGGACATAACCACTATATTTTTTCTTGTTAACATCACTTACAAGAGTAACTTTATTTCCAACCTTAACATTTTTCATCTGAGTCTCTTTTAAGTTTACATCAGCCCAAGTATTTTCAAGATTTATTATTGTTAGAAGCTCTTGAGAAGGAGCAACCTCTTGTCCTAAAAATATAGCCTTTTTAGCTACAACTCCAGAAACTGGAGCATAAATTTTAGTTCTTTCTAAATCTACGTAGGCTTTTTTATATGCAGTAATAGCTTGTTGAACATCAGGATGAGTCATGATAGATGTGCTACTAACTTGAGTTATAGCATTATCTAAAGCTGAGTTACTTTGTTCTAAAGAGGCAATAGCTATATTTAAATTATCTTTAGCAGTAAGAAATTCATGTTTACTAGCAAGTCCAGCTTCATAGGAATTTTTTGCTATTTGATAATCTATCTTTGCCTTTTTTAATCTGTTCTCTTTAGCAATTACATCTTTTTGAAGTTGAGCAACTTGAGAGTTAAGAGATGAATAATAACGTATAGCTTTTCCTAGAGATGCAGTGGCATTTTCTAGTGCTAATCTATAATCAATATCATCAACAGTAGCTAGCAGATCTCCTTTATTGACATATTGAGTGTCTTCAATCATAAGTTTATTAATTGTACCACTAACTTGAGAGGTAATAATATTTTGAGAACCATTTACATAGGCATCATCAGTATCTTCAATAGTTCTTCCATATAGTGCCCAATAAAGTATAAAAAGAACTCCTATAACAACTAAGCAAATTATAAAAGTAAGTATTTTTTTTAAGGCTATTTTTTTATTTGAATTTTTTGTTTCATTGTTTTGATTAGTGTTTTCAGTTTTTTTAATCTCTTCTTTTTTTATCTCTTCCATGATCATTCTCCTATAATTATTTTTCTATTTTATAAGCTCCACCTAAAGAGTTTAAAAGAGTTAATTGTTGAGTGCTAAAGTTAAATAACTCTTTTTTATTTGATAATTTATAATTATTCCAATCTAGTTCTTTTAAAAGATAATCTAATTTAGAGATACTACCTATGGTTAGACGTTCTCTATTCTCTTTTAATATTTGAGTTTGCACAGATAGATTTATATCTGAAGTTTTTAAGTTTTCACAACTGATTTTTGTTTTATATAATTCACTTTCAATATTATTTAAAGCTGTAATAATAGCATTGTTATATTCCTCTATAAAGATATTTAAGTCATCTCCAGCCATTTTATATTTGCTTGTAATAGCTCCTGAATGAAAAATTGGTAGATATATACTTGGACTTATGAAACCTAAAAGAGAATCTCTTCTTAAAATTTTCTCCATAGTTATACCTTCAAAACCTATCTGTCCTGTAAGTGAAAATTGAGGATAGAAGTTAGCTTTTTCTGCTTCAAGATGTTTTTCTTGTCCCTTTATAAGCATAATATAGTATTTAATATCTGGACGGTTAATAATTATATCTGATGATATAGTTGAAGGAATAGCAAGCTTCTCCTTTAAAACTATATCTGCCATTGAATATTTGCCATTTAAAAGTTCAGCTATCTCTTTATTATGTTTATTCCCAGTTAAAATATTTAAGTTATTTAAAGTTAGTTGAAGATTTAATCTATTATCTTTTAAAGCTGAATCTATATTACGTAACTCATTTTCAGATTGCCAAATATCACTATTGATTCCATTACCGATTTGTACATTTTTTTTGTTGAAAGATACAATCTCACTAAGAATATCTTTTTGAGAAAGTAAAATTTTCTTCTCTTGTTGAAGGTAATTCCAATAAAAATATAGTTTTGCTACTCTGTTAGTTATGTTTAACTCTATCCAGTCAGAGTTTAACTTAACAGCTTCACATCTATATTTTTGTTCATCAGCTAAAGAGTGTAACTTGTTGAAAATATCAATATTATAATCACCTTGTAAACCTAGAGAGCCGATGGTAATTATCTTTCCTCCAAATGGTGGTGGAGTCATCCCATTTTTACCTAATCTCTCTCTTTTTAAGTCGCTAGAGCTATCTATTGATACCCCCAGAGCTGAATCAGCTAATTTAATAGCTTCATCAGATTTAGAAATATTAAGTTTAGCTATTTTTAGATCTTCATTTTCTTCTAAAGCAAAATTGACTAATCTATCTAAGATAGGATCTTTATAGATTTTCCACCACTCTTTACAAGAGAAAATAAGAGTCCTATCATTAGGGATATTAGTTTGAATACTATTAGGGTTTATTATCTTTTCAGTTTTTATTTTTGGAATAGGGGAACACCCTATAAAAGCTAAAAATATAAAAGTAAAAAAGAATCTGTTCAATATATTTCCCTCCTTTAAAATTTATAAAACACTTCAATAGTGTTTTCAAAAAAAGAAGAAAATTCCTTTTATTTAAAAAAATTCAAAAAATAAAAAAAGGAAGCTAAGCTCCCAAAAAAATTAAGAAAATATAAGATTATAGAGAAGTGTTTAAAAAGTTAAAATCTGAGATAAGAGTTTTTTTCTCAACACTTGGAGAATATTCTAGAACTAATCTATTAACTCCAATTCCTCTTTTTAATATATCTAAAAATTTATTTATATTAAAGTCGTTTTTTCTGATGCTTTGGTGTAAATCTAATTCTCCATCATTAGTGTGAAGATGATAAGCAAAGATAGAATCGCTATTTTCCTTCATAATATCAAAAATATTCCATCCATTAATCTCTGCATGTCCAATATCTAAAACAGTTTGATATTTTTCATCTTTTAAAAATTTAAAGTATTTTTTTTCTGAGAATATAGCCTCTTCTTTTAAACCTACATTTTCAAGAATAACTTTTACTCCATATTTTTTACCAAGTTCAACTAATTTTATAATTTTAGCTTTAATTAGAGCAATATCGCTATTTTCTTCGTGGTATTCACTTGTATGAAGAATAATATAGCTACCATTATATTTTTTTACAATTTCAAAGCAGTGAATATATGTTTCAAGAGCTTTTTGCCAATTTTCCTCATCACTGTCAGATAAAATACAAGTTTTATATGGTCCATGGAAGGCAACCTCTTCAAATTCAATAGTATCTAGAAGTTTTAATGTTTTTTCAAAATCAGAAGCATTGTCTGGTTCAAGAATAAACTCCATATTTTTTATATTGTTGTGTTCAATAAATTTTTTTATCTCTCCGTAGTTATTATTTTGAAAGATTAAACTACTTATAAATATTTTCTGTGACATTTTTATCCCACTCCTTTCTTTTAAATTTAATCTTTTTCTGTTAATTGAATTTAAAAAATAGGTAAAAGGCGAGTAAAAACTTATTCTTAGAGATAAAAATATTTTAAAAACTTTCTAAAGATGGTATAATTTTTTTGAGTTATTCTAAAAGACAAGAAATATAAATTATGATATAATATAGAGTAAATTTTTAAAGATAAGGTAATTGAAAAATATTAGGGAGAAAAGGAGAAAAAAGTGATAATCAACTCAGATTTTGAGATAAATGAGAGAAGTGTTGAAGAGTTTGCTAGGGTAATGGTACCAGAGGCATTGGACAAAACATTGAATCTATCTTTAATAAAAGATGATAAAAATATAGAGATAAAAATGGAGATAGATAATAAAGTAGAAAATTTCTCTTATATAAATTGTGAAAATAAAATAGAAGAGCAAAAACAGACAATGACAAAAATTCTATTGTTAAAATTCTATAATAAAAATTACTCTTGGGGTGGCTTAATGGGAGTGAGACCTACAAAGGTTTTAAGAAGATTATTAGCTACAGGATCCACATATGAAGAGGCTGAAAATATGCTAAGAGATTTTTATTTGGTAACAGATGAAAAGATAAAACTTTTAGTAGATACAGTAAAAAAAGAGAATGAATTTTTAAATAGAGAGCATATAAATCTATATATAGGGATACCTTTCTGTCCTAGTAAGTGTAAATACTGTTCTTTTGCGTCTTATGAGATAACAAGTGGAGTGGGAAGATATTACAATGGTTTTGTAGATACTCTTTTAGAAGAGATAGAGATTACAGGAAAATATCTGAAAGAGAAAAATTTAAAGATAGAATCTCTATATATGGGTGGGGGAACTCCTACAACTCTTAGTGAAAAAGATTTAGAAAGAGTGTTAATTCAAATAAATAGACATTTAGATATGACTAATATTAAAGAGTTTACTTTAGAGGCTGGAAGAGAGGACTCACTTACTGAGAAAAAGTTTTATTTAGCTAAAGAGTATGGAGTGGATAGAATAAGCTTGAATCCACAAACTTTTAATGAAGAAACTTTAGCAAAGGTAAATAGAAGATTTAATAGAGAAAACTTTGACAAGTTTTTTAAATTAGGAAAAGAACTTGGTTTTATAATCAATATGGATTTGATAATTGGATTGCCTGATGAAAGTACAGAGGATATTTTATATACTTTAGATGAAGTAGAAAAATATGATATAGATAATCTAACTGTTCATTCACTAGCATTTAAAAGAGCCTCAAATCTTTTTAAAGAGGATAAAAGTAGAAAAGAGATTGATAGAGAGACAATTGAAAATAGAATAAAAGATTTAGTTGCATCTAAAGAGATGTCCCCATACTATATGTATAGACAAAAAAATATTATGGAGTGGGGAGAGAATGTTGGCTACTCTAAAGAGGGAAAAGAGTCTATTTTTAATATAGAGATGATAGAGGAAAATCAATCAACTATGGGACTAGGTGGAGGAGCTATTACAAAAATAGTCTTAGAAGAGGGAGATGGAAAAGATTATATTGAAAGAATAGTAAACCCTAAAGACCCTGCTCTATATATAAGAGAGATGAAAGAGAGAATGGAGAGTAAGTGTAAATTATTTGATAGACTAGGAGAGAGGTAAAATGAAAAATTGGATACTGATTTTTGTAGTTATGCTTACACTAGGTTTATTTACAGAGTATAGTTTTTCAGAAGAAAAACCTAAGTTTAAAGTTATTATGAGTGAAAATATGCTTGAGAAAAAAGATTTTAGATTGGACATAAATCTTGCAACAAAAGAGGAGATGAACAATAGTAAAATTGGAAAGAGCTACATTAGTAAAATAATTGATTATAGAGAAAAAACAGGTGGTTTTTTAAAGATAGATGAATTAAAGAGAATAAAAGGGATTGGAAATGCAACTTTTGAGAAACTATCTAAAAAATTTAAGATAGAATCTCCAATTAATAAGAAACCTCTCTATATTAATGATGCTAATGAAGAGCTTTTAAAATACTATGGTTTTGATAAAAAAGAGATAAAGAAATTAAAAGATTATTTAGATAAAAATAGAAGAATAGATAATAATATCCAGCTGATGGAGCTGTTATCTAAAAAAAGATATGAAAAATATAAAGAAATAATAAAATATGATAAATTTTAGAGGTGGTAATAATGAGTAGAATAATAAGAGGAGTTAGTAAAAACGCAAGATTTTTTTTGGTAGATACAACAGATATAGTTCAAGAGGCTTTAAACATTCATAAGTGCAGTCCTACAGCTATAGATGCTTTTGGAAGATTATTGACAACTGGAGTTATAATGGGAAGCACTTTAAAGGGAAATGATGTATTAACTTTAAGAACAGATACAGATGGACTTTTAAATAATATGGTAGTTACAGCAACAGCAGATGGTGGAGTAAAAGGATATCTTTCTAATCCTTCAGCAGATGTACCACTAAGAGATGATGGAAAATCAAATGTAGGGGCATTAGTTGGAAGAGGAACAATGAAAATAATAAAAGATATGGGATTAAAAGAGCCTTATGTAGGAATTTCAACAGTTGATACTGGAGAGATTGCACAAGATTTAGCATATTATTTTTATAATTCAGAGCAAACACCTACTGTAATAGCTTTAGGAGTAAAATTGAAAGATGCAAATACAGTAGCATGTGCTGGTGGATATATGCTACAACTTTTACCAGATGCAGAAGATGAGTTTATAACAGCTCTTGAAAATAAAATTCAAGCTATAAGACCTATGACAGAGCTTATGATGGGTGGAATGGACTTAGAAAGAATTTTAAAACTTCTATATGAAGATATGAATAGTGAAGATAATGAAAAATTAGTAGAAAGCTATGAGATATTAGAGGAAAAAGAAGTTAGTTACAAATGTGACTGTAACAAAGATAAATTCTATAAAGGATTAATCACTTTAGGAAAAGATGAGTTAAACAAAATTTTTGCAGAAGAGGAGAAAATAGAGGCTGAGTGTCACTTCTGTGGAAAGAGATATGAGTTTAAAAAAGAGGATTTCAAAGATATTTTAGAGGTGAAATAAAAGATGAAATTGATAGATTCTCACGCTCATTTAGATAATGAACAATTTAATGAGGACAGAGAAGAGGTATTAAATAGAATAAAAGAGAACTTAGATTTTGCTGTAAATATAGGTTATGATTTAGCTAGTAGCAAAAAAAGTGTTGAGTTTGCAAAAAATTATGATTTTATATATGCAGTAGTTGGAGTACACCCTGATGATATAGGGGAGTACTCTGATGAAGTAGAGAGAGAGTTAGAAAAACTAGCTCAAGAGGATAAAGTTTTAGCAATTGGAGAGATAGGACTTGATTATCATTGGATGACATTTCCTAAAGAGCAACAGCAAGAGGTTTTTAGAAAACAGATGAAACTTGCTCAAAGAGTTGGTAAACCTGTGGCAATTCATTCAAGAGAGGCTATGGAAGATACAGTGAAAATCTTAAAAGAGTTTCCTGATGTAAAGGGGATTTTTCACTGCTACCCTGGATCAGTAGAGACAGCTAGAGAGGTAATAGATAACTATTATTTAGGAATAGGTGGAGTTTTAACTTTTAAAAATGCCAAGAAATTAGTTGAAGTTGTAGAAAATATTCCCCTTGATAAATTGATAATAGAAACAGATTGTCCATATATGGCTCCTACTCCATATAGAGGAAAGAGAAATGAGCCAATATATGTGGAATATGTTGCTAGAAAAATAGCTGAAATTAAAGGAATTAGTTATGAAGAGGTTGTAGAGGTAACTAATAGAAATACAAGAAAAGCTTATGGAATGGAATAGGAGAAAAATATGAAAATTTGTCCTGTATGTAAGGAAAAATTAGTAAGAGAGAATAAAACATATAAGTGTATAAATAATCACTGTTTTGATATGGCTAAACAGGGGTATCTAAATCTTTTGCTTTCAAATCAAAAACATAGTAAGACACCTGGTGATGATAAAGAGATGGTATTAAGTAGAAAAAGATTTTTAGAGAAAGATTACTATAAGATTATCTCTGATAATGTTAATAATATAGTTTTTAAATTGAGAGACTCAAATAGTTTAGAGATATTGGACATAGGTTGTGGTGAGGGATACTACACTGGTAGACTGAAAAAATTCCTTGATGAAAATGGTATTGAAAGCAATATTACAGGTATAGATATATCTAAAGAAGCTATAATTTGTGGAGCAAAAACATATAAAGATATTGATTGGGTAGTGGCAAGTGCTACAAATATCCCTTTAGAAGATGAATCATTAGACTATATAATATGTATGTTTGCAAAAATAATCCCTGAAGAAAAGATGAGGACTCTAAAAAAAGGTGGAAAACTTATTATTGTGTCAACTGGAGAAAAACATCTGATTGAACTTAAAGAAGTTGTATATGATAAAGTAAGAACTGAATTTTACTCACCAGTAGAGGATCTAAAAGTATTTAAACATCTTGAAACTGTAAATTGTACTGGAAAATCTTTTATAAAAGAGAATGAAAGCATAAGAAATCTTTTTGATATGACTCCATATAAGTGGAGAAGTCCAAAAGAGGGAGTAGATAGATTGTTTAGTTTAGATAATTTAGAGATAACAATAGATGTAAATATAGATATTTTTCAAAAGGATTAAATATGATATTGGGAATAGGAAATGATATTGTAGAGATATCAAGAATAGCAAAAGCTATATCAAATGAGAAATTTTTAAAACGTGTTTATACAGAAAAAGAGATTGAGATTATAAGTAAAAAGGGGAACTCTGAAGCTAGTTATGCTGGGAGATTTTCAGCTAAAGAGGCTATATCAAAGGCTTTAGGGACAGGGGTCAGGAATTTTAATTTAACAGATATTGAGATACTAAATGATGAACTAGGAAAACCTTTTGTTGTTTTTAAAAATGATCTTTTAGAGATAATGAAAGGGAAAAAAATTGAAATTTCTATTTCACATTCTAGAGAATATGCTACTGCAATAGCAATATTAATAGAGAAGGAGTGATGAAAATATGGTGACAAAAGAGTTTTATAATGAACTTGAAGAGTATATAAATAGTTTAAAAGATAAAAGAGATGATGTTAAAATTTTAAACTTTGTAATAGAAAAATTAGATAGTATTCCTGTGGAAGTTCAAAAATTTATAGCAGAAAAAACAGGACTTATGGAGATCTCTATTGAGAATACAATAAATTTTTATCCTAAATTTAGAAATAAAGTGGTAGAAAAAAAAGTTAAAGAGGTTGCTATCTGTGTAGGAATGACTTGTGGAAGTTGGGGTAAGGGATATTATGATGAACTTGCTAAGATTCTTGAAATAGATAAAAAGGGAATTTCAAAGGATGGAAAGATTCAACTTACTACAAAAAGATGTTTTGGAAGATGTGCAAAAGGTCCAAATATGTCAATAGATGGCACTATATATAGCATGGTAACTATGGATGAGATAAAAAGAAGGTTAAATTTAAAATAGATATTGGGAGGAGCTAACTTGGATATATTAGATATAAAAAGAGAATTTGCAGAGTATAAACAAACAATAAATGATATTAGGGGGTCTCTTTGACTTAGAAAAGAGAGAGGCTAAGATAGCAGAATTAGAAAAGCAAACTATGGAAGAGAGCTTTTGGAATGATAAAAGAAAAAGTTCAGCTGTGATAAAAGAGATGAATGGAGAAAAAGAGATAGTTGCAGAGTATAAAAAACTTGAAGCTGAAGTTGGAGAAGAGGAAGTTTTAATAGATTTTGTTGAGATGGGAGAGGAAGATTTTCAAGAGGAGTTAGAGGAGAAACATAAGACTCTTGGAAAGGACTTAGACCATTTTGACACAAGACTTCTTTTAGATGGAGATTATGACTCTAATAATGCTATTGTGACAATACACTCAGGAGCAGGGGGAACAGAAGCTTGTGACTGGGCAGATATACTATATAGAATGTATTCAAGATGGTGTAATGATAAAAAATATAAGATAAGTGAGATGGATTTTATGCCTGGAGATAGTGTGGGAATAAAATCAATTACTTTCTTAGTTGAAGGAAATAATGCTTATGGATATCTGAAAAGCGAAAAGGGGATTCATAGATTAGTAAGAATCTCTCCATTTGATGCTAATAAGAAAAGACATACATCTTTTGCTTCTGTGGAAGTAGTACCAGAGGTTGATGAGAGTGTTGAGGTTAATATAAAACCTGAAGAACTGAGAATAGATACATATAGAGCTAGTGGAGCTGGAGGACAACACGTTAATATGACAGACTCAGCTGTTAGAATAACTCACCTGCCAACTGGAATTGTTGTAACTTGTCAAAGAGAGAGATCTCAATTGAGCAATAGAGAGACAGCAATGAAGATGTTACAATCAAAACTTTTAGAGGTTGAATTAAAGAAAAAAGAGGAAGAGATGAAGAAAATTCAAGGGGAGCAAAGTGAGATTGGTTGGGGTAACCAAATAAGATCATATGTTTTTCAACCTTATACTTTAGTGAAAGACCATAGAACATCTGCTGAATCTGGAAATATAAAAGCTGTTATGGATGGAGATATAGATATCTTTATAAATGGATATTTAAGATGGAATAAAGCGAAATAATTAAACTATAATTTATCTAGCTAAGCTTAGCTTTCTAGCACATCGCTAGGGT
>OGXP01000714.1_pt1 | contig 35231 bp, 30 predicted proteins | sample 1576351 | NCBI WGS metagenome assembly OGXP01 (sample SAMEA3541517, study PRJEB24748) | human gut metagenome | biome: human gut; feature: human-associated habitat; material: faeces | place: China | collected 2012
AAGCCGAGGCTAAAGTGCGTAGGCGAATGGAAAACAGATTAATATTTCTGTGCCAGTTATATTTTGTGATGGAGGGACGCAGAAGGGTATGCACGCAGGAGAACGGAAGTTCCTGTGGAAGCGCGTAGAGTGATCTAGTAGGCAAATCCGCTAGATTAGACTTGAGGCGTAAAGGAAAGGTGCAAATCCCACGCTGCCGAGAAAAGCTTCTAACGTTAAGGTATAACTGCCCGTACCCGAAACCGACACAGGTGGTCAGGATGAGAAATCTAAGGCGGACAGGCTAACTCTCGTTAAGGAACTCTGCAAAATTGCCCCGTAACTTAGGGAGAAGGGGTGCCTCTGAATGTTAGTAAACACGCGTTACAAAGCGTTTGGAGGTCGCAGTGAAGAGGCTCAAGCAACTGTTTAACAAAAACACAGGTCTATGCTAAGCTGTAAGGCGATGTATATGGGCTGACACCTGCCCAGTGCCGGAAGGTTAAGAGGAGGAGTGAGAGCTCCGAATTGAAGCCCCGGTGAACGGCGGCCGTAACTATAACGGTCCTAAGGTAGCGAAATTCCTTGTCGGGTAAGTTCCGACCTGCACGAATGGTGTAATGATTTGAGCGCTGTCTTGACGGGAGGCCTGGTGAAATTGTATTACCGGTGAAGATACCGGTTACCTACAGTAGGACGGAAAGACCCCATGGAGCTTTACTGTAGCTTGGTATTGGGTTCTGGCATTGCATGTATAGGATAGTTGGGAAACTATGATGGTATGGCGCTAGCTGTATCGGAGTTGTCGGTGGAATACCAACCATTCAATGTCGGAATTCTAATCTGTGGTTTGTAGCCACGGAAACAGTGCTAGGTGGGCAGTTTGACTGGGGCGGTCGCCTCCGAAAGAGTAACGGAGGCGTTCAAAGGTTCTCTCAGGTTGGATGGAAATCAACCGCAGAGTGCAATGGCATAAGAGAGCTTGACTGCAAGACTGACGGGTCGAGCAGGTGCGAAAGCAGGACATAGTGATCCGGCGATTCCGAATGGAAGGGTCGTCGCTCAACGGATAAAAGCTACCCTGGGGATAACAGGCTGATCCTACCCGAGAGTCCATATCGACGGTAGGGTTTGGCACCTCGATGTCGGCTCATCGCATCCTGGGGCTGGAGAAGGTCCCAAGGGTTGGGCTGTTCGCCCATTAAAGCGGTACGTGAGCTGGGTTCAGAACGTCGTGAGACAGTTCGGTCCCTATCCACTGTAGGCGTAAGAATATTGAGAAGATCTGTCCTTAGTACGAGAGGACCGGGATGGACAAACCTCTGATGTACCAGTTGTCACGCCAGTGGCACAGCTGGGTAGTCACGTTTGGAACGGATAACCGCTGAAAGCATCTAAGCGGGAAACCAGCTTCAAGATAAGTATTCTTTAAGACTCCTTCGAGACTAGGAGGTTGATAGGTTGGGGGTGTAAGAGTTGTGAGACTTTTAGCTGACCAATACTAATAAGTCGAAGTTTTAACCTAAATGAAGATCTATTATATAGTTTTGAGTGTCCATGAGACATAGCTTGGTGAGAATAGCTGCAGGGGTACACCTAGTTCCATTCCGAACCTAGAAGTTAAGCCTGTAAACGCTGAAAGTACTTGGAGGGAAGCCTCCTGGGAGGATAGGAACTCGCCAAGCTTTTTTTTATTTTTTGAAAAATGTTCACAAAAGTATATACAAAAAGTGAAATATGAGGTATCATTTTATAGTGAAAAAAAGATGATGAGCAGGAGGTAAAATGGCTACTAGTGAAAATATAAATAATGGTATAAATGAAAAAATAAAAACAGAAGTTAAAGAAGAAAAAAATCTTTATTACAAGATAAATCGAATAAATAAAGATAAATTGAATTATGAAAATAATAAAAGGAGAAAAAGAAGAAATTTAACTTTTATTGTTTGTATTATGTTATTGATAATTTTAGCAGTAGTAAATATGTTTAGTGCAAACTTCTATATGATTTACAGTAAAGGATTAAAATATTTTAAAAGTTATCTAGTGTATATAGGAATTTCTCTTGGATGTTTTGTAGTTGGAGGATTTGTAAATTATAAAATTTATAATCGAAAAAGAATATGTTCGTTGATTGCTTTAATCTCAATAGCTATACTTGCTTTTGTATGGATAGCAGCTGGAACTTTACCAAAAGTAGTTCCTAATATTAAAGGAGCTTATGGTTGGATAAAAATAGGAACTTTTACTCTCCAACCAGCAGAGTTTTTAAAGTTACCATTTATTATATTACTAGCTCATCTTTTTGAAAGAGTAGAAAAAGAAAAATATAAAAATATAAAAGTAGTACTTTATGTTATCTTGATTCCTTTAATTTTTGGAATTTTTATCTGTGCACAAGGAGATTTAGGGACTACACTTCACTATATAGCTATATTGTTATTTATGCTGTTTTTAGCACAAATTGATATGAAAATAATAATTGGAGTTACAACAGTAGGCTTCATAGGAGCTGGAGCAGCTTTTTATTGGATATATAACTTTATGGATATGACAACAGCTCATTTTAGATATAGGAGAATAATTAGTTTTATAACAGGTTTATTGACAAATGAATATGATAATGCAATAGGATATCAAGTTTGGCAATCACTAATAGCTTTTGGTAGTGGTGGAGTGATAGGTAAAGGTTATGCTAATGGAGTTCAAAAATATAAATATCTTCCAGAGGTAAGTACAGACTTTATATTGGCTTCATATGGTGAAGAGTTAGGGCTTATAGGAATGGTTATTTTAATGGCATTGTTATTGACAATATTTAATTTAATAACAAAGGTGGCAATAGAGGAAAAAGATTATTTTGGAAAATATCTTGTAATGGGAATTGGTGGGTATATAATAACTCAAGTATTGATAAATATATATGTTGCCTTGGGAATGTTGCCAGTATTTGGAATACCGATGCCTATATTTAGCTATGGTGGAAGCTCGTTAGTAACAATTTTCACTTCTCTAGGAATTATATTGAATGTAAATAATAATAAGAATATAGGTAACTTAACTTCTAAGTATAAAATTTTACGATATCTTGGTTATTAAATTAAAGTTATTTAAGGGATTGGTTTTTACAGTAGTAAAGATTAGTCCTTTTTTTATGAAAAATTATAAAATAGAATAGATGTATTGATATTTGTAACAAAAGGGTTAAAATTTACCCCATACCATTTACTTTAAAGGTAAGTTGTGCTATAATTTGAAATATCATTTTTTATTTTATATACTAAAAATATAGGTAAATTAAGAAAAGAAAGGAAGAATATAAAATGGAAATGTCAAAAATCATTGAAAAAATAAATTACTTTACTAAATTATCAAGAGAGAGAGAACTTACTCCAGAGGAACAAGCAGAGAGAGCTGAATATAGAAAAATGTATTTAGAACTATTCAAAGCTCAAGTAAAAGGACATCTTGATAGAATAGAGATAGTTGATGATGATAAAGTAGTAAATAAAGGTACTAAAATAATATAAGTTTTACGGGGGTAAAAATGGAAAAAGTAACAGTTAAATCTCTATACAGAGAGAAAGAAAAATTTATTGACAGAGAGGTTGAAATATCAGGATGGGTAAAAAAAATCAGAGTTCAAAAGAATTTTGGTTTCTTAGAAATAAATGATGGTTCATTCTTTAAAGGTATACAAGTTGTATTTGATACAAATCTAGATAACTTTGATGAAATCTCACGTCTTTCTATAATTTCATCAGTTAAAGTTTGTGGAAAACTTATCAAATCTCAAGGAGCAGGACAAGAGTTTGAAATAGCAGCTACTAAAGTTGAAATCTACCAAAAAGCAGATCTTGACTATCCATTACAAAATAAAAGACACACTTTTGAGTTTTTAAGAACAAAAGCTCATTTAAGACCAAGAACAAATACTTTCTCAGCAGTATTTAGAGTAAGATCAGTAGTAGCTTATGCTATTCACAAATTCTTCCAAGAAAATGGATTTGTTTATGTACACACTCCATTAATTACAGGATCTGACTGTGAAGGTGCAGGAGAAATGTTTAGAGTTACAACTTTAGATTTAAATGATCTACCAAAAACAAAAGATGGAAAAGTTGACTACTCTCAAGACTTCTTTGGAAAAGAAACTAACTTAACAGTAAGTGGACAATTAAGTGGAGAAACTTATTGTGCTGCATTTAGAAATATCTATACATTTGGACCTACTTTCAGAGCTGAAAACTCAAATACAGCAAGACATGCTTCAGAATTCTGGATGATTGAACCTGAAATAGCATTTGCTGATCTTGAAGCTAATATGGAACTTGCTGAAGCAATGGTAAAATATATCATTAAATTTGTTATGGATGAGTGTCCAGAAGAGATGGCATTCTTCAATCAATTTATTGAAAAAGGGCTATTTGACAAATTAAATAATGTATTAAATAGTGAATTTGGAAGACTTACTTATACAGAAGCCATTGAAATTCTTGAAAAATCAGGTAAGAAATTTGATTACCCAGTTAAATGGGGAATCGATCTTCAAAGTGAACATGAAAGATATCTTGCTGAAGAATACTTCAAAAAACCTGTATTCTTAACTGATTATCCAAAAGATATTAAAGCTTTCTATATGAAACTTAATGAAGATGGAAAAACAGTAAGAGCTATGGACTTACTAGCACCAGGAATTGGAGAGATTATTGGAGGATCTCAAAGAGAAGATAAACTTGAAATACTAGAAAATAGAATTACAGAACTAGGAATGAACCCAGAAGATTATGGATTCTATCTTGATTTAAGAAAATATGGAAGTTTCCCACATTCAGGATATGGACTTGGATTTGAAAGAATTATAATGTATATCACAGGAATGACAAATATCCGTGACGTAATTCCATTCCCAAGAACACCTAAAAACGCTGAGTTCTAATATATATAAACAAGGGGAGAATTGATGTCACTAAATTTTTTACTGTTGCTAATTTTATTTATGGGAATACTATTTTACATAGTAACTTATCCCTATCAGTCAAAATTAGCTAGAAAGTTAAAAAGAGTAAAGGGATATGAAGAGATTACTTTTTTAAAAAATGTTGATTTAAATTATGATGAGATAACAAAAGAGGTAATTGAGAGTAGTGTAAAAATAGAGGAAAATTATATTGAAAGTTCCTTTGCAAATGAGAAGATGAGATATCTTTTAGTTACACCTAATGTAGATTCTTTTGAAAATATACCATGCTTATTTCTATTTCATGGATTAAGGGATAATTGTGGAGATTGGACAGATAGAGGAAAACTTCTACAAAACTATCTATACCTTTTGAAAAGAGGAGAAATAGAACCAATGATCTTTGTTATTCCTGATTCTGGAGATGAAGGACAAAGTTGGTATAGTAACTATAAGGGAGTTGCAAATTACAACTATGAAGATTATCTTATAAAGGAGTTGTTACCTGAAATAGAGAGAAGATTTCCTAAATCTAATTTAGGGGTTGTAGGATTCTCTATGGGAGGTTATGGAGCTTATAAGATAGGATTAAAGCATATAGATAAGTTTAAGGTGATAGGAAGCTTCTCAGGGGCTCTGAGCATTGTAAGATTGAGTATCAATAGAAGAGTAATAAGAATTTTAAAGTATCTTTATATACCTAAATTTCTGTTTTCAAATCCTGATAAATTAAAATTTTTAGATATTTTTAGTTCATGGGGATATAAAATTTTAGAAGAAGATCCATATACTATGGTAAAAAAGATTGACTCTAAATTATTAGAGAACAGATATTTTTATGCAAGTGTTGGATTAGAGGATAGAGTAAACCATTTAATGTTGCAACAGTGGATAGATATTATGGGCAGAATGAAAAAGAAAAATTGTATTTTTAAAGGGTATCTATGCAAAGAAGAGGAGCATACTTGGGAGTATGTTGCTCGTGATATGTGTAATTTCCTTAGATACTTTAATGAAAAAATAAAATAGATTTTATGGTAACTCCAGTTATTTTTACTGGGGTTATTTTTTTTATAAAACACTTGTGATAATAAGAAATTTTGATTAAAATATAATTATAAGATATTAATAGAAAGGATATAAAATGGAAAATAGAAAGAGATACAACTCACTTGATAATTATTTTAAAAATACATTTGGTGAAAAGATATATAAAGTTTCCCTTGATGGAGGTTTTACCTGTCCAAATAGAGATGGAACTCTCAGTACAAAGGGGTGCATATTTTGTAGTGAAAGAGGAAGTGGAGATTTTGCAGGGAGCAGAGGAAAGAGTATAAATGATCAGATTGAGGAGCAATTAAAACTTATTGAAAGAAAGTTTCCAACTGGTAAAGTTATTGCATATTTTCAAAACTTTACAAATACCTATGGTGAAGTAGAATATCTAAGAAAGATATATTATGAAGCTCTCTCACATCCAAGAGTAATGGGGTTAGCTATTGCTACTAGACCAGATTGCCTACAAGATGAGATAATAGAGCTTTTAGACGAGATAAATAAAAAGTATTTTTTATGGGTAGAATTAGGGCTACAAACTATTAATGAAGAGGTAGCAAAAATAATAAATAGACAATATCCACTTTCTACATATATAGAGGCTACTGAAAAATTAAATTCTAAAAATATTAAGTTTGTAACTCATATAATTATAGGTTTGCCACATGAAAAAGAGGATGATCCATTGAATACAGCTATATTTTCTGAAAAATGTGGAACATGGGGAGTAAAAATTCATCTTTTACATATTATAAAAAATACACGTTTAGAGGAGTTTTATAGCACTAACGAAATAAAAATTCAAAAAAAAGAAGAATATGTGAAAAAAACAGTTAAAATTTTAGAGAATTTGTCGTATAATATAGTTATACATAGATTGACTGGGGATGGAAACAAAGAGACTTTAATTTCTCCACTTTGGAGTTTGAATAAAAGAGATGTTTTAAATTCCATAGAAAAGGAGTTAAAGAATCAGAATATATATCAAGGAGATGGACATAAATCATGGGAATAATTATTAAATTAAATGCTATGAAAAATCAATTGACATCAATAGAGAAAAAAATTGCTGAATATATATTGGAAGATCCTGAGAGAATAAAAAATTTAACAACTTATGAGATAGCTAAAAATTGTGATACAAGTCAAGCATCTATTGTTAGATTCTCTAAAAAACTAGGGTTTTCAGGGTTTCCAGACTTTAAACTTTCTTTAAGTCAAGATATTGGAAATAGAAAAGCTGAGTCTCATGTTAATATAATGCACGAGGAGTTAAAGTCAACAGACTCTTTTGAGATTATAGGGAAAAAAGTTGCCACTGAAAATACTAGGGCAGTAAACAATACATATGAGATTACAGATTTTAATGAATTGGAAAAAGCTGTACAAGCTATTAATAGTGCAAGAAAGATTATGCTTGCAGGAGTTGGTTTTTCAGGAATAGTGGCAAGAGATCTTTATTTTAAATTGATGGAGCTTGGAAAAGTTGCATCTTTTGAAAATGATAGCCACATGCAGTTGAGCTACCTTTCTACTATGAATGAAAATGATATTCTTTTTGTTATCTCTCACAGTGGGAAAACGTTAGAACTTTTTAATCTTACAAAAGTTGCTAAAAATAAAGGGATAAAAATTATAACTTTAACAAGTGTAGCAAACAATCCTATTAGAGAATTGGGAGATATTAGATTGAGTACTGTTGAGATGAAAAGTGATTTTAGAGCAACAGCACTATCACCTAGAATATCACAACTTACTGTTATAGATATGATATATATAAAATTGATGTTGGAAAATGAAAACTTACAAGATTATATTTTTAATGCAATTGAGCTTGTAAAAGATTCAAAGCTTTAATTTAAGGGGCTGAAAGTAGTAGATCTACTTAATTAAAATAAAAAAATTAATTTGGAGGAAAAATTATGAGAGTTGTTATCACAGACAAAAATGTTGGAGATTGGGCAGCAGTATATGTAGCTAGAAAAATCAATGAATTTAAACCTACTAAAGAAAGACCATTTGTACTAGGATTACCTACAGGAGGAACTCCATTAGAAATGTACAAAAGACTTATCCAATTAAATAAAGATGGAATTGTTTCTTTTGAAAATGTTGTTACTTTTAACATGGATGAATATGTTGGACTTGCTCCAGATAATGATCAAAGCTATCACCACTATATGTTCTCTAACTTCTTCAATCACATTGACATTCCTAAAGAAAATGTAAACATTCTTAATGGACTTGCTGAAGATTATGAAGCTGAATGCCAAAGATATGAAGATAAAATCAAATCTTATGGAGGAATTCACCTATTCTTAGGAGGAATCGGACCAGATGGACATATTGCTTTCAACGAACCAGGATCTTCTCTATCTTCAAGAACAAGAGATAAAGAACTTACTATGGATACAATAGTTGCAAATGCTAGATTCTTCAATGGAGATATCAATGCAGTTCCTAAATTAGCTCTTACAGTAGGAGTTGGAACAATCCTTGATGCTAAAGAAGTATTAATTATGGTTACTGGATTAAACAAAGCAAGAGCATTACAACATGGAATTGAAGAGGGAGTAAACCACATGTGGACAATTTCAGCTCTTCAACTTCACAGAAAAGGAATAATTGTTTCTGACGAAGCTGCTTGTTCTGAATTAAAAGTTGCTACTTATAGATATTTCAAAGATATGGAAAAAAATAACCTAGATACAGATAAATTATTAGCTGATCTTTATGCTGAAAAAAGATAATAGATAAAATTTGAGAGCTGTTGCAATATTATTTGCACAGCTCTCTTTCTATAGTTTATATTTTTTTAAAAGAACTTGTTTCTTTTAATTTTAGAAGATTTTCTCTCAGAATAGATTTAGTTCTATCCTTTTTTAAATAGATTCTTCTATCATCTTCATATGTATATTTTATTTTCTTACCACTATTGGTAATATATTCAGCTGATCCCTGTTTTTTTCCATTAATATATTTGTATTTTTCTATATCCCCATTGTTGTATAGATATCTAGCATCTCCTCTTCTAATTCCATCAATATATAAATATTCTTCAATATCTCCATTACTATGAATATATCTAGCTTTTCCATTTTTAATTTTTTTATCAAAATTATATTCTTCAATGTCTCCGTTTGAAAAAACATATTTAGCAGAATTTTTTTGAACTCCTTTAACATAATTGTATTCTCTATAATCTCCATTAGTATAAATATGTTTTAATAACCCTTCTTTAGAGTTATTTACATAGAAGAATTCTTCTCTAACTCCATTTGAAAAAGTTCGTCTAGCTGCTCCTTGCTTAATTCCATTATTATATGTATATTCTTCAACATCTCCATTGATATAAATAAATTTAGCTACTCCATTTTTAATATTATTAACATATGAAAATTCTTCCATATTTCCATTATCATATTTAACTTTAGAAGGTCCATTTTTTATTCCATTATCATAATTGACTCTTTCTATTTTATCATCATAATATTCTATCCAGATACCATCTTTTTTTCCAAGATTATATTTTCCCTCACCTATAATACTTCCATCTTTTGAATATTCTTTCTTCACTCCAAAATTATTTTTATAAACAATTGTACTAATTAAAGAAATAAAAATTATTAATCCAATAAAAATAAATGGTTTTAAAGATTTTTTAGAACTTTTTTCTTGCTCTAATTTAAACTCTTTTATTTTCTTTTCCTGTTTTGGTTTTTCAACTTCATTTTGAATTCTTTCATTATTATTATGATTTGTGCTATATTTTTCTTTTATTGTTTCAATAGCTTCATTTATTCTTCTTAATCTTTCTTCAGATGTTTCTTGAGAATCTTCTGAAGTTTTAGTATGAAAATCTAAATTTTGTTGCATTATTAATCTCCTATAATTTTTTATTTATTTAAAACTTATTATAATGAACTTTTGATAGCTCTATATCTTTTTCAGTGTAGCTTGGTTTCTCTTCATCAGCATACCCTAAAGCTATAAAACAGAGAACTCTATAATTTTTAGGAAGCCCTACTATTTTAGCAAATAGTTCATCAGAAGGCTCATCATTTGGACTAAATCTATCTCTAAGTTGTAGCCAACAACTTCCAAGACCCATTTCATGTGCTTTTAATTGAATTGTATAAGCTGCCACTGATCCATCTTCTATCCATGTTCCAGCTTTATCACAATTTACAACAACAGCAATTCCAGCTTGAGCAGTTTCTAAGAAATTAGCACCAGCTTTTTTAATTCCTATTAACTTTTTTACCTCTTTTTCATTTTCAAAAACTATAAACTCACAGGCTCTTGCATTGTGTCCAGTAGGAGCAATTATAGCAACTTTTAAAAGTTCATCTATTATCTCTTTTTCAACTGGCATATTCTTATATTTTCTAATACTTCTTCTTGACATAAAATCCATATTATCATCTCCCTTTAGTATCTGTTTTAATAAGATAATTATATCATAAAAAATAGCAGATATTAAAAGAATATAAGAGTAAAAGATATTTTATTATCATTTTAATAATAAATAAAAAATAATTTTAGTTGGAGAAATTTACATTTTTAATATAGTATATTTTAAAATTTATGCTATAATTTACATGAATAAATTAAATATTGGAGACTATAATATGACGAAAAAAAGTGAGTATAAAATTTTATCTCTAGCTTGTCATGCTGGGAAGCTTCTTCTTCAAAATGGAGCGGAGATATATAGAGTTGAAAACTCTGTATGCCAAGTAGCTAAATACTATGGGCTGATTCCACAATGTTTTGCTACTTTAACTTGTATAATTATAACATTGAAAAATTCAGATGGGGAAGTTGTATCATTAGTTGAAAGGGTTAATTCTAGAAGTACAAATTTAGATAAAGTTTATCAAGTTCATACTTTAATAGAAAATCTATCTAGATACAATTATGAAGAGTTGGAAAATAGATTGTTAGAGATTGAAAAAGATAAGCCTTATTCTTTTCCAGTAAATATTCTTGGAAATTGTTTAGGTGCTGGATTTTTTACCTTTCTTTTCTCTGGAAATTTTCATGAATTTATAGCAGCTTTTTTATGTGGAATATTAATAGCAATAGCTTCTAAGCTCACAGATATGCTAAATTTAGGGGTTTTCTTTACTAACTTGTTATGTGGTGCTATATCCTCTGGAACAGCTTGTATTTTCCTACGTTACGGCTTTATAACTGATGTTTCTATTCCAATTATATCTACACTTATGATTTTAGTGCCTGGAGTAGCTTTTATTAACTCTATGAGAGATCTTTTCTCTGGAGATTTAGTTACAGGTTTTTCAAGATTGGGAGAGGTAGTAATGATTGGAACGGCTATAGCAGTTGGTTCTGGAATTGCTTTGAAATTGCTTTTAGATTTAGGAGGGGTATAGATGCCTATTGAAAAAATGATTTTTCAAATCTTTTCTGCAGTAATTACAACTTGTGGATTTGGTTTGATGTTTAATATAAAAAATAAAAACCTCATTCATACAAGTATAGCAGGAGGTTTAAGTTGGGCTATTTATCTTTGGGGGCAAAAATTGCAGTTTCCAGAAGGACTATCTTATTTTATAGCCACTTTTGCAATGGCTGTTTACTCAGAAATCATTGCTAGAAGAATTTCTACCCCTGTAACAACTATTTTAATTGCAGCATTGATTCCTTTAGCACCAGGAGGTGGAATTTATTATACTATGTATAATTTATTAGATAAAAACTACCCCATTGCTGTTCAAAAAGGAATACAAACTTTTATAATAGCTGGAGCTATGGCAGTTGGTATATTTTCTGCTTCCACTTTATTTAAATTATATGATGAAATTAAAATAAAATTTGGAAAAAACAGCTAAGTGGATTACTCCACTAGCTGTTTTTAACTTTGTCAGCAAATTTTTTACCAACAGTAAATTTAAAAACTTTTTTTGATGGAATTACAATTCTCTCTTGAGTTTTTGGATTTCCATAATTTCTTTCTTCTCTCTCTTTAATTTCAAATTTACCCCAATCTTTGAAGATCACTTTTCCATCTTTTTCAAGTGCTTCTTGTAAAGTGTCGAAGAAAACTTCAATTCTTTTTTTAGCTTCTCCAACATTTTTTAATCTTCCCTCTTTTTTGAAGGAATTAAGATAATTTTTTGTAAATTCCTTTTCTGTCATATAACTTCCTCCTCAAAACTAATTCATATTTTTTATAGTAGTTTTTTTCTATAAAATGTCTTATACTATAAATATAATACATTATTATACCTTATAGTAACATTGTTTTTAACGAGATTAAATTAGATTTTTTTTTCAATAAAATTGAAAAAAATTTCGCATATTTTATAAAGGGGAGAGGTTAGATGTTAAATGGAAAAAATATAAAAATATTGGAACTTTTATTTCAGGAAAAATATAGTATTGATGATTTTGCAAAACTTTTAAACCTCAATCCTAGGACAATAAGATACAATATCGAAGATCTAAATAGAGCATTAGTTAAACATAATCTTAGTGAGATAAAGAAGGATAAAGATCTATTTTATTTAGATAAAAAAGAGATTTTTAAAATAAAAAAACTGATCTCTTCAAATTCAACTTTAACTTCAATTGATAGAAGAGATTATTTATTGACTAAATTACTTTTAAACCATGAGATTGTTTTAAGTCATGAAAGTGCAGTTTTAGATGTGACAAGAAGAACTTTAAATAACGACCTTCTTGAAATAAAAAAATTTTTAAGGGAGTATCAACTTGAAATTGAAGCAATTCCAGGAAAGGGAGTTAAAGTTTATGGAAATTCTAAGGTAATAAATGGGCTTTTAATAGGATTTTTTACTAAATTTTTATCTGCTGGTATAAATTTAAAAACTATATTTAAAGATATTCTTTTCTCTTTGGTAGATGAAAAAAAGTTGGAAACTATTCTTTTTAAAACTAATATTCTCTTAATTAAGCTAAAAAAAGAACCTCAAATATATAGCTTTTATGCTATTATATCAATAATTATTTTATCTTTTACACCAAAAGAGGACAAGGAATTTCCTTATAAATTACAAAATATTGATTTGAAAAAGTATGAGGAGATAAAAAGCTTTTTTAAAGAGGAGTTACAACTTGAGCTTCCTGATGATTATATTTCGATTATTATAGAGATATTAAAAAGTAAGTATATGAGTGACTTTGAGTTAATTCTTGAAAAGAATATGCCGTTTTTCTTTGATGAGTTGCAAAGAAATATATTTAAAGATATAGAAATTAAAAAGAGATTAAAAAATAAAATTTTAAATTTAATTAGAATTTCTGATTTTAAATCTAGGTTTAATATATCAGAAAAAAATATTGAAGTTTCAGATCTTCCAGAGTATAATTTAGAACTTTTTGATTTTTTAGAATCTCTATTGAGAAAATATTTTAGAAGTTTTGAAACAGAAGATGTTATTTTATTAACTAGATTTATTCAAAGTGAAATTAATAGAGAACAAAAAAACAATAGAAAAAAAATTATAATAGTAGATAATTCATTAAATCATTTTGCTGGAAAAAAGGTAGGAGATTTTTTAGAAAAAATTTATAATGTTGAAGTAATTCAATATCTTCCAGTTTATAAATTAAAATATTTTTTAGCTCAAGATAGAAAAGTAGATATGATAGTAACTTTAATTAACTTAGAATTTGAAGTTACTGATATCCCAGTTTATGAAATTGAATTAAAAAAGTTTTGGAGAAATTTTAAGTTACTAGAAGAGGAGTAGTTGATATAAAAAAGGCTGAACAGATTAATTATCTGAACAGCCTTTCTCATTATCTATTTAACTCCAACAATCTCATACTTCTTTAATAACTCTAATGGATGGTAAGATTCCTTTGCCTCTCTAAGCCCTAAATCCCCAAAATCATCTTCTCTATTTACAAACTTATAATCTTTAAACTCATTTTGTAAAAACATCATATTTATCATTTGGTAACTTCCAATATACTCATTAAGCCCCTTCTCAATGTGAATTACTACATATTCATCATCTAGTGCCTCTCCCAATGAGTAAGCTATTACCTTCCCATCAACTTTTAACATTCCACCTTTGACTCCAAGTCTATCAAAGTGATTTAAAATATTGTGGATTCCAATATCTTCATTTCTTAAAACAGGTATAATTTCACAAGATTTATCGTGACACCAATCTCCTTGAAATTCTAAGACCTCATTAATATTTTCAGAAGTTATTTTTTCATAAGTATAATTATAAGTTTTCATAAAGTTGTTAACTCTATTTTTCTTTTTAGAGTATTTTCTTCCCTTTAAATAAGCTAAACTTTCTAAAGAGTAAACATAGTCAAAGCTATCTCTTCTCTCTTCTAAAATAAAACTATCTTCAAGATAATTTTTCCATTTTTCAGGTACAAGAATAATTTGAGCTTTTTCATTTAAAAGATTTTTTATTATCTCTTTAGCATTATCTAAATATTCTAATGATCTAGGTACAGGCATAAAGTAATAATATTTACCCTCATATAATCCTCTTACAATTAAAACATTATTCTCTATAGCATAAGTTGCCTTCTCCCCTTGACTCCAAAGATAAAGATTTGTAAAGTTATAATCACAAGTTATAAACTTCCCTTTGGTGAATTCATCAATAATCTCTTTATCGTCAATGGTTAAATTTTTCCATTCCATTTTAATATCTCCTTAGTAAATATATAATTTGTTCCTCACTATATAATACTAAAAAAAATATACTTTTACTAGCACTTTTTTATTTTGCTAGTTGATAGATAGCCTCAACATAGATTCTAGCAATAGTATCAATCTTATCTATTTCTAAACACTCATTTTTTTGGTGCATATTATCTACTTGAGATGAAAGAAGAGCTCCAAAAGCAACTCCATTTGTTACCTCTCTAGCATAAGTTCCTCCACCAATAGCAACTGGCTCAGCTTCAACATCTCCAGTAATATCTTTATAGATATTCATCAATGTAGAAACTAGGAAACTATCCTTAGCAACATATAGAGGAGCTGTATTTCCAGCAACAACTAAGTTTACTTTTCCTTCTACTTTTGTTTTTAAAGTATCAATAACTTTATCATTAGGTACATGAACTGGACATCTCATATCTACACAAATTTCCATAGCTCCATCAGCAATATTCATCTTTCCAATATTTAAAGTAAGTTTACCAGTTTCATGATCTTCAAAGTTTACACCAAAAGATGTTCCATCATTTTCCATTTTTACATACTCTTTAAAGAAATCTACTATATTTTTTAGATCTTCATTTAATATTTCAGCAGTTCCTAAAAATGCAAATAGAGCACTAACAGCATTGTATCCTTTGTGAGGTCTTGCAGCATGAGAAGATTTTCCTTCAGATGCAACATAATATTTTCCATCTTTTAATTCAACAGAGATTTTAAACTCTTTTCCTTCGTTGTAAGCTTCTACTTTAGATAATAGATCTCCAGTAAACTCTTGAGGAATAACAGCTTTTGCTCCATCAGGAACAGAGTTAAAAGCATTTCCACCAGCAAATGAGAATCCTTCTAGATTTTTATACTCTTGAGTGAATTTAACACGGATAATTCCCTTTTCTGCAAATGTTACTGGGAAGCTAGAATCTGGAGTAAATGCCATAGTTGGTTGAGGCATTTTTAAAGTGTTGAAATAGTGTTCCATACATAAGCTTCCAGTTTCTTCGTTAGCTCCAATTATCATTCTTACTTTTCTATTTAATTTTACTCCTGAATCCATAATAGCTTTCATTGCATATAGACAAATCATAGATGGTCCTTTATCATCAAGAGTTCCTCTTCCAAATATTTTTCCATCAGCTATAGTTCCACTGTATGGTGGGTATATCCATCCATCTCCTTCAGGCACTACGTCTACGTGTCCAAGGATACCTACAACCTCTTCTCCCTCACCAAACTCAATAGTTCCAGCATAGTTATCAAAGTTTTCAACTTTAAATCCTAATTTAGCTCCTAAATCTAAGAAATATTGTAGTGCTGCAGCTGGTCCATCTCCAAAAGGTTTCCCCTCTTTAGCTGGCTCTTGTACACTTTTTATTTGTACAGCTCCTTGTATTCCTTTTACAATCTCATCTTTGTAAGTTAAAACTTTTTCTTGTAAATTTATCATCATTACCCCCCTGTTAAATTAAAACTGTTCTCCAGTTTCCATCTGTATCTTTCTATATTTTTTATAAAAAAATCTTAAATACTCATATTCAAAAGGTGATCCACTACTATAATATCTGAAATTTGTATTTTTTCTCTTATCTATCCCTTGTAGAGCAACTACTCCAGGTTTATCTATATCTACAATGTCAGCAGCTTCATAGGGATCCAATGCCCCTAAAGCATAGGTATTTATTCCACTACCTACTGCATCTCTTAAATTACTAGGTCCTAAAAATGGTAAAATAAGGTATGGTCCATCTCCTACACCATAGTGAGCAAGAGTAAGTCCAAAATCTTCATAAGGTTTAGGCATTCCAAGTTTTGATGCTACATCAAATAAACCAAACAACCCTAAAGTAGCATTTATAGAGAATCTTCCCCATGCTTTCATAGCTTTTTTAGGTTTTACCTGTAAGATAGAGTTTCCTGTTGTAGTAAGATTTACACTATTTGCAAAAAAGTTTTTTACCCCTTTTTGAACAAAAGTTGGAGTTATTAAATTATAAGCATCAACAACAGGTAAAAAAACATATTTATCAAAAGTATAGTTAAAGTAGTATATTCTTCTATTTAAGGGTTCCCATGGGTCATATACTCCAAAATATTGAGAAATTTCACTTTTAGTTTTAACATTTTCACTACTGTTTTTGTTTTCTTCTCCAAAAGCAGTAGTACAAAGTAAAGTAAAAGTTAAAAGAGTTAGTATTTTTTTTCTAATTTTCATATTTAAATACCCCCTCTTTTAAGAATTTCAACATTACATCTACATTTTCAGAGTAGAACATATTTCCACAATGTCCCCCATATGGATAGATTATAAGTCTATCTTTAAAAGTGTTCTCTAAGAATTTGAAATCATTTTCATTTAAGATAAGTTCATCTCTATTTGTTACAGCTACTATTTTATCAGTTGTTTTCAGATAGTTTTCTATCTGTTTAAGAGTTGTGGTTGTAAGTAGTTGATCTAGTGTAATATTGCCACCAAATTTCTTTTTATAATATGGGTAGGCAAGTCTATTCATATAGTCTTCAAAGTCTGCAAAATCTATTTTTTCAAAGTATGGAAACATATTTGTAAATTTACCAACAGGCTCTGTTACATATACTCCCATATTATTTAAAAGATCTGTTACATAGTTTAGATCTATTGATATAAGTCTAAAAGCTAAACCTATAAGTTGGCTCATATCTTCATTAGAAAGAACATCGTTTTCAAATAATTTATAGATAGTTTCCTCTGTTATCTCTGTATATCCACCTTTTAAAGTTGAAGATACTTTACTTATAACACTATCTATTAACATTCCTATTTTTTTAGGATCATCATCTGTATATCTATTTAACTCTTTATCAAGTTTCATAGCTGATGAATATATATCCACAGCTGGATTTACCATAAAAACTCTTTTAAAATTAAAAGTTTTCTCTTTTTCATCTAAATATGAAACAACAGCAGATGATGTTCCTCCAAGGCTATAACCTACCACATAGAAATCAGATACTTCAATATCATCTTTTACAATATTGTAAGTTTCCTTCATCACTTTATAGATATCCTTTCCATCTTCTATAATCATTCCTGGCATCTTATTTGTAGAAGCATTAACAATAAAGTTAGAGTGCATAGGTGAAGTTATAGAGATTACATGGAATCCTGCATCATAAAAAATTCTTTGAAATAATATCATTCTTGTAGCATGATAATCTGACCCTGTACCAGCTAAAAGAAAAATAAGTGGAGCTTTCTCCTTTTGGTGAACTAAAGAAAACTCAAATTTGCCATTATACCATAAATTTTCAGGTGGCTCCTTGCTATTAGGTAGTTTTACTTTATACACCTTTGTGGGGACAGCTTCACTTACTCCATCTGTCATAAGGGTAGAACTTCCTAATATAGTTGCCATATATGGATTTTTAAATGGATATTTATACTCTCCAAATAGGTTGGAAAATACAAGTATTAATAGTGCTCCTATTATCTTTTTCATTTTTTCCTCCAAACAACATATAATAGTTATTCTACTTCAATTGTTAAAATTTTTCAATAGTTTAGTAGATTTCATATCCAGCTTCTTTGATTTTTACAATAACATTATTTCTATGCTCAACATCACTACACTCAATTACAAGAGTGATCTCTTGCATATTGATTCCTAAATCTATGTTATACATGCTTTGAGTTATAAATAAAATGTTAGCTCTATTTTTTGTAATAAGTTTTAGAAGTTTTTCTGTTTCACCAAATCTATCGTGAACCTTAACTTTAAATTCAAATCTTCTTCCCTCATTGATAAGAGCTCTATTTAAAACTCTCTCAATAAGGTTTACATCTATATTACCACCAGAAACAACAGCACAAACTTTTTTTCCTACACATTTAACTTTTCCAGCAAGAATAGCAGCTAGAGGAGTAGCTCCTGCACCTTCAGCAACAACTTTACTTTTCTCCATAAGGAATAGTATGGCTCTAGCAATCTCATCTTCACTTACTGTAATAACTTCATCTACATATTTTCTTACAAGTTCAAGAGTTTTACAACCAACTTTTTTAACAGCAATACCATCAGCTATTGTAGGTTGAGCACAAACTTCACAACACTCTCCACGTTTTAAAGCCTCTGTCATTGAAGCTGCATTTTCAGATTCAACACCAATTACTTTTATCTTAGGATTTATTGATTTAACAGCAGTTGCTATTCCAGCAAGGATTCCTCCTCCACCGATAGGAACTAAAACTGCATCAAGATCTGCTGCATCTTCTAATATTTCAAGACCTATTGTTCCCTGTCCAGCTATTACATACTCATCATCAAATGGATGTAAAAATACTGCTCCAGTAGCTTTTTGAATTTCACAAGCTTTAGCAAAAGCATCATCATAAACAGTACCACAAAGTACTACTTCTGCTCCATATCCTCTTGTAGCTGCTATCTTAGCTATTGGTGCTGTTTCAGGCATAACTATTGTAGATTTTATACCTTGAGCAGTAGCTCCTAAAGCTATACCTTGAGCATGGTTTCCAGCTGATGAGGCAATAACTCCTCTTGCTTTTTCCTCTTCTGTTAAATTGGCTATTCTGTTTAAAGCCCCTCTTAATTTGAAAGAACCTGTCTTTTGTAGATTTTCAAGTTTAAATAAAACTTTTCCTCCAGTCATTTTTTCTAGTGTAGGACACTCAATTAAAGGTGTTCTTTTAATTGAACTTTCAATCGTGGTTTTTGCTTTTTTTATAGTTTCTAGTGTAACTGCCATTTTGATTCCCCCTTAGTAATGTAAAATATTCATACAAGTTATCTATCTTCATTATAAAACTTTTCTTACTTATTTTCAACATTTTTATTATTTTTCTATCAAAAGTAATAAAAAAAGAGCAATTTATTTTATAATTTATACTCTATAAACTCTGTAATAACTTCATACTCATTTTCTTTTCCTAATCTCTCTAAAAGATTTTCAATAATAGCTTTATAGTTAGCAAGTTGCTCCTCGTTTATCTCTCCAGTTTTATAATCAACTATATAAACACAACCCTTTTCTCCTTCTCTTGCCTCTTTTATCATCAATCTATCTATTCTAAAAGTTTCATCCTCTGTATAGATCTCATATTCAGGATAGATTTTATCCCACTCTTTAGAGAAGATCTCTTTTTTCTTATTTAAAATATACTCAATATTTTTTTCAGATAGAATTTCAGCTATCCCCTTTTCTCCTAAGTTTGATGCAAACTTAGCAAAAGTCAATTTTTTAGCTCTCTCTATCTCTTCAGAAGTTGCATAGATCAAATTCTCAAGGAAATAATGTACAACTGTCCCCTTTAATCTTTTAATCTCATTTTGAAGAGAGTGAGAATATATTTTCTCTCTATCTTTAAATATGCTCTCTTCTCCCTTTGGATATGATGCCTCAGGAGTAGAAAGATTAAGTTCAAAAGTTTCCCTCTTATCATTTTTATCTTTAGATTGAACTTCAGTAAAAATTATATCCCTATCTCTAAACTCTTTTTCACAATTAATCATATTTAAATTGTAGCCATCTTTGTTTTTACTTTCATCATATTTTTCAAGAGCTATATAGATATTATTTTTAGGTCTTGTCAGAGCAACATAGAGATTATTTATCTCCTCATGCTCCTCTTTTATTCTGTTCTCCTCTAAATATCCAAACTCACTTGATAAAATTTTTAAAATATAGTTAAATTTGGTATTTGTTAATAGAAACTCTTTTGCCTCTTCATATTTGTTATCCATTGTAAAATAAAAAATTACTTTAGGTATATTGTTTTGACTTGTTTTAGGATTATAGTAATAGAAAAGTGTATCAAACTCAAGTCCTTTAGATTTATGGATAGTCATCAGATTTACACTATTTTCATCTTTCAATACTATTTTCTTAAACTTTGAACTATTTTTTTGATCTTCAAACTCATTTAAAAACTCATCAAAATATCTATAACTTTTAATTATTTTATAAAAAGAGTACAGATTTGAAATATCTCCCTTACTAGAAAATCTCTCTGTAACTCCCAATTTTTGAAGAATATCATAAGTTAAAAAATATGTTTCTCCATCATTAGCATTATATTTATCTTTAAGTTCCTTTACTATCTCCAAAACTTCTCTCTCTTCATCATTTAAGTTTATTTCTGAAGAGTAATCTAACAACCAATTTTCTATATCTTCCCTCTCTTTAATTAAATGTTTTAAAGAGTCAGCAGAGATATTTACAAGATCACAACGTAAAAAATTAAGTAGAGATAGGTAATCATTTTTAACTAGATATTTTATTAGATAATATACCCCCTTGATTCCTCTACTTTCAATTACATTGACATTTGAATCAACAACAAACGGGATATTTGCCTCAATTAATTTTTTTTCTATCAAATCTAACTCTTTATTCTGTCTAGCTAAAATTCCTATTCCCTCATAAACTCCATTGAAGTCAAGCTGAATTTTCTCTATTATCTTATCAATAACACTTAGATTTTCTTTTTCTTCCTTATCTTCTAAATCTTCTAAATCTTCTAATAAATCCTTAGTCAAAATTTCAATATGTCCTTTTTGGTTTTGATTTTTAGGATTTACCTCTAGAAATTCCCACTTTTTACTACTCTCTTCACTTTTTTCAGATAGAGTTTTAAAAAATTTATTATAGAATCTAACTACATTCTCTTCACTTCTATAACAAGTGTTTAGATTTTCAACTTTTCCATCTATTATCTTTTCAAGATTTTCAAAGAGGTTTTTCTCTCCACCTCTCCAACCATAGATACTCTGTTTTTCATCTCCTACACATATTACATTTTCACTTTTATCTATAATATCTTTTAAAATTTTCCATTGTAATATACTTGTATCTTGAAACTCATCTATAAATATAGTTTTTATCTTTCCATCAATAATATCAAAAAAGTCATCAGTAACTCCATTTTCATCAACAAAATTTAGATTTTTATCTCTAATATATTTAAATGTGTAGTTACTTATATCTGAAAATGTAAATCTCTGCTCTTTGAATTTTATCTCATCATAAATTTCATAGATTCTATTAATAACTTGAAGGAGTTTCTCTTCATATGGGATAATCTTTTCATTAAATAGAGTTTTAGCAAGATTTAATCTTAACTCCTCTTGTAGATAATTAAGATCATCTGCTACTCTATGAGTTGATCTTATTCTATTTCCATTCCAAATATTACCTGCTACTAGCTCTTTGAAATTTTCTAATAAAAATTTCTCTTTTTGTAACTCACTTCCTAATAGAAAATAAGGTTTCGTTTTTTTAGCAACAAAAGCCTCTGTTGGCTCTTTTTTTTCAATTGCCACAGAACCAACTATTTCTAAAAGATTCTCCATAATATTAAAGTTGCTTTTTACTTGAAAAGGCTTTCTTTTTATATTTAATTTATCACCTAAAACTATTATTTTCCATCTATGGCTTAAAAGTTTATCTATTAAATCAATATAATTATCTATATCTCTTTCTGTATTATCTTTTAAAAACTCTTTAAACTTTGCAAAATCCTCTTTAATAGTAAAAAGTTTATCCAATATTTTAAAAATAGTTTTTTTATTTTCTTCCTCATCAATAATCTCATAAGAGTATATTTTTAAATATGGAGCAATAGCCTTTTTAAAAATTAGATTAGTAAAGGCATCTATTGTGTATATTCTAAGTTTATCTCTATTTTGAACAACCTCTTCATATATCTTTTCAATCTTACTTTGATTAAAATCTATCTCTGGATAAAGTTTTAAAATATTTTCCCTTAACTCCTTTGCCTCTTCTCCATTCTCCTTTAACTGTTTTAAAAATTTCAGTATTCTATCCTTTATCTCAGCAGTTGCTTTTTTAGTAAAAGTCATTACCAAAATATCTTTAAAATCATTTCCACAACAAAGAGAGGCTACATATTCAAGGGATAATCTATATGTTTTTCCTGTTCCTGCACTTGCTTTTAATATCAATCTATTTTTCATAAATCCCTCTTCTTTCCACAAATATCAATATACTCACAACTATGTCCATTATTTTCACAAACATTCTTTTTTTCATTTCTAATATAGAATGGATTATCTAAAAACTCTAGAATATTCTCTTTTAATCCCTCTTTAGTTAATTCTACTTTATCAGGAGCTTTCATATCACCTTTTATAACATTAAAAATAGTTTTCTCAGCCTTAGTTTCATCACCAAAAAGGATAATAGAGTAGTAATCTAACTGAGCCTCTTGAGCCCCACCAGTTTTATAGTCTATAATCTCATTTCCAATGTCACTTTCAATTACTAAATCTGCCTTTCCTCTCAAATAAACATCAATTTTATCTTGAATAAAAGGTGTATTTTTTCCTGCATCCTTCTCCCCTTGGAATCTTCTTATATTGATATTTCTATATTTTGATGCTAGTTTTTTAAAGAAGATCTCAATATTTTCACTTAATAGAGGGATAAGAATCTCTTGAAGATAGATATCCATCTGTACTAGAATTTTAGATCTATTGTTTTTTATCTCTCTATTTATAGCCTCAACTATTATCTCTCTATCTATTTCATAAATTCCCTTAGATAGAACATCCTTCCAAATATCTCTAACTATATTCTCTAAAATCTTATGTACCATTGTTCCTAAAAATTGTTTATTCAAATAGTCAACCTCTGAATCTTTTTCTGGAATCAATTGAGCCAACTTTTGAAAATAAAATTTCAGTGGACATTTTACAAGATTATCATAGTCATAAGCTCCTATATTTAATCTGTTATCTTTAAAATCGCTTTCCTCTTTAGAAAACTCACCTTTTTTAAACTCTAAGTTTCCTATAACACTGCTTGGAATAGATTTTTTTAATATCTCAATACTCTTGTTAAGCTCAATAGGAGCACTGTTGATTTTTAGATCATATTTTATACATAGCTCATCTATAAATGGGGATATATCAATTCCCTTATCCTCATTCTTTTTAGTGAAGATAACACTATTTCTATTTGTAAATATCATTTGGAAAAATCTATACTTCTTAATCTCTCTCTTTTCCTCTTTAGTTGTAAGGTTTAGCTCTTTTCTTTGCTTTTCAGTAAAAATAAGATTATCCTTGATATTTCCAGGCATCAAATCACTTGTAATATCTATAAAAAAGTTTGTTTTACTAAATCTTCCTTGATCTCTAAATAGATGCTTTGTTTCATTGGCATAGAGAGCAGACTCAATATTTTTTATAATAACTCTTTCAGAATCAACTTTCTCATTGGAAGTTACTGCAATATCCTTCATATATTGAATAGTCAGCTTTAAAAGAGCTATACCTAAGTTACCATCAAAATATGATTTAAAACTTTTATGTATACTCATATTTTCATTCTCTTTCATTATTCCAAAGATTTCAAAGAATTTTTCAAAAACATCTCCATACTCTTTTTGGATAAATTTTTCAAGAGATATCTCATTTTTAAAGTAGTTATATAACTCATCTACACTTTTTAATCTTAATATTCCACTAAAATCTTTGAATATCTTTTCCAACTTCTTTGTAAATCCAATATCCTCACCAATAAGATATTGAACTTCATTACTGTGTAAAATATCCAAAGAGATATATTGATAGAAATTTGAAGAGATCTTCTTTATCAATCTTATATCATCTTCATTTAGAGAGTAATACTCTTTAAAGGCTCTATTTTCAAAGGCTTTTTCAAACTCTAAAAGATTATATGTCTCTCCTAACTTTTCTTCCATATTCAATAGAAGATTTAATTGAACATTTAAAAAAGCATATAACTTTGTATCATTCATTGTCACAGCTTGAGATTTTCCAAAATAAAATGGAAATAGGTTGAAAAATTCGTTATTTTCAGGAGCAGGGGAGTAGAATTCACCTTTTTTAGCTTTTTCTTTAAGAAGATATATAAGACTCATGCTCTCTTCTAATTCATCTTTAGATTGATAAATAAATATACTACTTGGGGAAGTTTCTGGTAAAATAGTTTCTTTAAATTTTAAATTCTCCTCATCAAAACTACCTTTCTCCATTTGTAGAGCTATCTCTACTTCTTTTTCTTCCCCTAATTCTTTAATTATATCTCTATACACCTTTTCAAACTCAACAATATCCACAAAGATTATCTTGCTAAATCTATCAAAAAAATCTTTCTTATAATACTTCAAATCTTCAATCCAATCACTAGGGATATAATTATATTTTTCCAAAAGCTTATCAAAAGATTCCTTTATCTTTTCAAAGTGTAGAAAATATCTTTCTTGCCAGTTCTGTACATTCTCCACTTTCTCAACTTTATTAATTTTTATCTCTCTATAATACTCAAAAAAATCATTGGCAAAATCAATAACGTCATAGTATGATTTTATCCCTAACTCCTCTTTTATATCTTTTGGTATAGATGTATAAAAGGCTAAGATTCTCTTAGCCTCTTTTAATATAACTTTATCTGTATAAAAAATCTGTTCTTTTAACTCATTAAAGGTTAAAAGTGTAGGTTGAGCATTAAAAAAATTCCATCTCATCTTCTTAGAAAATATAGATTTCATTCTATTGTCATTGAAAATATATAGATAATCTTTTTTTTGATTATTTTTTCCTGAATATTCAGCTATAAAACTTGTTCCATATCCTATGTATCTAAAATTTATCAAGGTTACCTCCTAAAATTAAACGTGTAAATATCTCCATCTACCTTTTTTAAATACTCTATATGCTGCTATACTTCTAAATCCTAAGTCAATAGACATAACAACCCAAGCTCCCAATAACCCTGTTTCCATTTTATAAAGGAATAGATATGTTAAAGGAATTCTTATTAGATACATTCCTATTGCAGTAATTAAAAGAACAGCTTTTGTATCTCCAGCCCCTCTCAAACAACCACTCATTACCATTGATACTGCTAGGAAAGGTTGACATATAGATACTAATCTTAAAGCTCCAGTTGCTAACTCTCTAATCTGAGGATCATTAGTGAACATTGCTATAATTGTTCCTGGTAATATAAAGAAAAACAGTCCGAAAGTAGACATAGCCAATAGAGCTAATGTTGTTGTTGCCTTAGCATCTCTCTCAGCATTTTTAGGTGAGTTTTTACCAAGTTGTTGTCCTACAAGAGCAGTTCCAGCAACTGCAAATCCAAATCCCATGTTAAATGAGAATGATTCAGCAGTAAGAGCTATTTTGTGAGATGTATAAGCTATTGTTCCTAAAGATATAACCATCATTTCAAAAACTAACATCCCTATTCTAAAGATTCCTTGCTCAATAGCAGCAGGGATACCAACTTTTAATATTCTTTTTATCATCTCTTTATCTATTTTTAGACTTTTAATTGGTAGAGATACCCAGAAATTATCTGTAAAGAATGTCAGATAAACAAAGAAAACTGTTATTATTCCCCTTGAAATAGTAGTTGCTATTCCAGCTCCAAGCACTCCCATACCTAAAGTAAAGATAAATAAATAGTTTAAAATAACGTTAGAGATAACACTTATTATATTTGAAATCATAGGAAGTGATGCTTTGTTTATTGAACGATAAGCAGCAAAAAATACAACGTTAAAACAAAGAAATGGCAATCCTAAAACAACTGCTTGATAGTATTGAGCTGTCATTTCCATGTTCATATCATTTGCCCTTCCAACTAATTTCAGTATACTTCCTTCAAAAATTAACAATAGTGCTGTAATCAGTATTGAGATTGGAATTGATAGTATAACACTTTGTGCCATTGAGTTTCTTCCCTCTTTGGTGTTATTTGAACCAAATGCCCTACTTACAATGGCAGTTGTTCCTATACTTATAGCAAAGAAAACTGGTATTACAGCTTGTACAGGAGCATTTCCAACTCCAACTGAACTTATAGCCACAGGTCCTAACCTACCTACCATCACCATATCAAAAAATCCAAGTAACGTTTGAACAAATAGGTCTGCTATTGCAGGTAATGCTATTGTAAGAATTGCTGCAAAAACTTTTTTATTTCTTCTCCACTCTCTCTTAAAATCCATGTGCACTCCCCCCTGTTATAATGTTTTATACCTAATTATATTATAATATATTTAACTGTTTTTTTCATTACTATTAATTAAATTCTTTTAAAACTATTTCCTCTTACATCAACAGGAATACTTCCCACAACCTCATCATCTTCAACAACTGTATAGTAACTGCATAGATTTGCTGTTGAACAAGAGTGATTTGGTATTATCTCAATCTTATCTCCAATTTTTAGATTAGTTTCCCCATGAACATGAAGTTTACCCACCTCTTCAGAAAGTCCAGCCACTATAATTTCAGGGTGTCCAATCACTTTACCAAAACCAACTATTGAAGTGTTTCCATGAGCTCCTTGATCTAGTCCAAGGCATTTAGCTCCAGCATCACAAATAAATAGATCCTCTCTTGGATGTGAAATTATTGTTGCATAAACAGTAAGAGCACAATCCTCTTCAGTAGCTCTATTTACTGACATTTGAATAGTGTCTAAAAATACATAGTTTCCTGGATGAAATACATTGATATTTTCATCTTTTACAGCTTGAGAAAAAGTAGGAGTTGAACCACTTGTTATATACTCAAGTTCATAACCTGCACTGTTCATTAGCTCTTTTCCTCTTCTTAAAGTTTCACACTCATCTATAATATATTTATCTAAATCAGCCTCACAATTTGCTCCATACACATGTCCTGGGTGAGTAGATATTCCTCTTAATTTCAAGTTTTTCATCTCTTTTAGTTGGTTGGCAAAATCTGCAACTTTCTCAACCTCTACTCCAAAACGGTGAAGTCCACTATCAACTATAATTGTATAGCTTATAGTTACCCCCTCTGCTCCTGCTGCCTCATCTACCATTTTAGCACTTTCTACACTGTCCAATCTCAAAATAAAATCAGATTTCTTACTAAGCTCAATAACTCTATCTATGCTCTCTTTACTTGCAACAGGATAAGCATACATTATCTTATTAACTCCCATATCACAACACATTTCACACTCATCAAGAGTTCCACAAAGAACTCCAGCAGCCCCAGCCTCAATTTGCATCTTTAAAATCTCTCTACTCTTATGAGTTTTTATCATTGGCCACAACTCTTTTCCATTTTTATCACACAACTCTTGATACACTTCTATATTATTTTTAATAGCCTTCATATTTAATAAAATTGTAGGTGTTTTTAATTCTGCTTTTTTCATTTTCCCTCCTCAAAATTTATAAAAAAATAGCTCTCTATAATATTATTTTACCATAGAAAGCTATTAAAAACATATTATTTTAATTTTTTTGTTAATCTCCAAGTTATTTGAGCAATAGCCTTTTTCATCAAATAATAACTTACTACTAAACACATAAGCTCAGCTATTGGAATAGATAGCCAAATCCCTTTTGCCCCTATCAGATCTGGAAGTATAAATAGTGGAATAGCTATAAATACTATTGATCTACCTAGTGAAACTACAACAGATTCAATAGGTTTCTCTATTGATGTCAAGAAAGATGTTGATATTATATTTAAGAAAGAGATCAGATAAGCAAAGCTAATATAAAATAGAGCAGTTTTAGCTAAACTCATTAACTCTTGATTTCCCTTTGAAAATATCCCTATTATAAAGCCACCCCAAATGTGACTTCCTATATATGCAACAGCTCCCAATGCTCCCCCTGTTATAAGTGAAACTCTCAATACTTTCTTAATTTTGTCCAGATGTCTAGCACCTAAATTGTAAGCAACAAGTGGTTGTAATGCTTGAGAAAGTCCATATAAACTGATATTTAACATCTGATTTATATAGAAAACTATTGTTAAAGCTGAAACTCCTAGTACCCCTATTTTTTTCATAAGAGTTAGATTAAATAGATACATAGCAAAAGTTGAAGACACAACAGATAGCATCTCTGAACTTCCATTGAAAAATATATTTTTTATATCCTTGATATATATTCTCAAAGATTTTTGTGGAAGTTTAAAGTGAAGATTTGGTAATAGAGCTAAAAATCCAAGCATACAGGCTAAAAGTGTAGCAACTGCTCCCCCAGTCATTCCCCATTGAAATTTTTGTATAAATAGATAATCTAGTAAAGCATTAAAAGTTAAACAAACACTTCCACTTACAAAAACGAGATTAGGTTTCTCCTCTATCTTAACAAAAGTTTCTGTAAATATAGGTGAAGTATAGAAGAAAGCTCCTATCATCATTGGAATCATATAGGCTCTAACATATGGGTAAACTTCCTCATTTGCCCCTAAAAAGTTGATAAAAAAGTCCAAATTAATTAGAACTATGAGAGAGAGAAATTCCAAAACTCCAATTAAAAGCATCAAAGTTATAGAAGTAAGCTCCCTAGCCCTATTTAACTTTTTCTTACCAAAGTAAATACTTGTAATAACTCCTCCACCTACACATATCATAAGCCCTACACTCATTAAAAAATTTATCAATGGCATAGATAAGTTTACTGCTGCTAACCCTAAAGGTCCAACATTTCTACCTAAGAACATACCATCAATCATAATCTCCAATGAAACAATAAGCATTCCAAAGATGCTTGGAATTGCAAATTTAAAAAATAGCTTAGTTATATTTTCAGTTTCAAGAGCATTTCTTTTTGACATAAAAAACCCCCTTAAAATATTTTATTTTTTTCTTAACCATGGTATTATAATCTATATACTTAACTATACAGTCAAGAGGTGAAATTAAAATGAAAAATAGATATAAAATTTCTGAAATAGCTAAGATTTTTAATATATCACGTCAAACTCTAATTTTTTACCATAAAAAAAATATTCTTATCCCTGATATAATAGATGAAGAGAATGGTTATAGATACTATTCAAATGAGCAAATATGGGATCTTTTTTTTCTTCTTACATTAAAGAAAGCTGGCTTTTCATTGGAAGAGATAAAAGCTTATAGTGAAATTAAAAATAGTGATAAAAGCATAATTTTTTTAGAGAATAAGATAAGTGAAATAGATAAAAAAATATCTGAATTGAAAAAATCTAAAAAAACTATCTTAAAAAAACTTGAAAATATTAGAGATTTTTCCTCTACTTCCACAAAGGAAGAGGAGTTTAAACTAGAGGAGATTGAAAATATAAAATGGTATTCCATTGATATGAAAGATGAAACAGATGAGGGGGAGATGGCAACAAACTATGAAAAATTAAACTCTTTTGCTAAAAAATATAGTATAGATGATATTGAATATATTACAATGACAGAGATAAAAAATATTGAAACTGTTAAAATTGATGGTGGAATTGTTCCAGTAAAAAAAGTTGGGATAGTGATACCTAAAAATGTGGTAATTGAAAAAAGTGAAGATCTAATTTTAGGAAAAGTTATATCTATAAAATACAATAATCCATATAGCAATTTGGTTAAGACATATCAAAATTTAAAAAGCTATATTGTAAAAAATGGATATACAACTTATGGCTATGCTATTGAAATTGCACATGAGTTGACTATCTCTACAGAAAAGGGGATTGGTGGAATACTAAAAATAGTAGTTCCTATAAAATAGAAATTATAGTTGAAATATCAATATAATTTATGATACCATAAATTGTACTAATTATTTAATCGAGGTGTTTTTTATGCACAAAAAAGTTATGATACAGGGGACAGGTTCTTCAGTAGGAAAGAGCATTATAACAGCAGGACTATGCAGAATTTTTGCACAAGATGGATATAGAGTTTCTCCATTTAAATCACAAAATATGGCATTGAACTCATTTGTTGATATTGATGGTTTAGAGATGGGAAGAGCTCAAGTTGTTCAAGCTGAGGCTGCTAAAGAGCTGCCAAGAGCTTTTATGAATCCTATTCTTTTAAAACCAAATTCAGATAATAACTCACAGATTATAATTGAGGGTGTTCCAGCTAAAAATATGAATGCTGTTGACTACTTTTCAAATTCTGTAAAATTAAAGGAGATAGCAAAGAGAAACTATAAGATTATAGAGGATAACTTCGATATAGGAGTTTTAGAAGGTGGGGGTAGTCCAGCAGAGATTAATCTTCGTCAATGGGATTTAGTTAATATGGGAATGGCTGAACTTATTGATGCTCCAGTTATTCTAGTTGGAAATATTGAAACAGGTGGAGTTTTTGCCTCACTTTATGGAAATATTGCTCTTCTTGATGAAAAGGATAGAAAGAGAATAAAAGGTGTTATAATCAACAAATTTAGAGGGGATGTTGAGCTTTTAAAACCTGGAATAAAGATGTTTGAAGATAGACTTCAAGCTGAAGGATTGGATATTAAAGTGTTGGGAGTTGTTCCATATATAAATTTAAATATAGAGGAAGAGGATGTTTTAGCTAAAAAATTAACTACTAACACAAATGAGAAAAAAGATATAAATATAAGTGTAATTAGGACAAATAAGATGTCTAACTATACAGATTTTGATGCTTTAAGTCAATATCCTGATGTTGCTTTAAACTATGTATATGATGTTAAAGAGTTGGGAAATGAAGATATTATAATACTTCCAGGAAGTAAAAATACTATTACAGATCTTGAGATGTTAAAAGCTAATGGAATTTTTGATAAAATTAAGGAGTTACATAGTAAAGGAACAACAGTTGTAGGTATTTGTGGTGGTTTCCAAATGTTAGGAAAAGAGATTTTTGATCCTCATCATATTGAAAGTAACTTTGAAAAAACAGCTGGATTTGGAATTTTAGACACAGTTACAACTATGGAGAAGGTGAAATACACTCATCAAGTTGAGAAAACTCTTTCTAAAATAGAGTCACCATTGTTAGAGGGGTGTAATGGTTTAGTTGTAAAAGGTTATGAGATTCATCAAGGGGTTACTAAGGGAAATGAAGTTAATTTGACTACTGAAGATAATCTTATTTTTATAGCTAAAGAAAATAGTTTTGGAACATATATTCATGGTATTTTTGATAATGAAGAGTTTACAAGAAAGTTTTTAAATAATATTAGAAGGAGAAAAGGACTTGCTCCTATTGATGAGAGTTTCTCTTTTACTGATTTTAAAGAGAGAGAATATGATAAACTTGCTGATCATTTGAGGGCAAATCTTAATATAGAAGAGATCTATAAAATTTTAGGTTAATTATAATTAGTTTACAAAGCACAATTAATTTTGTGCTTTTTTCTTTTGTAAAATTAAATGAATTTCTTTAAAAACAAGAGAAATTTTTCAAAATAAAAATTACTTTTTCTCAAGTTTTAAAATTGTAAAAAAAGTGAAAGAATTAGAATAAAGTGTTTGAAAAAAGTGAAGTTGAAAGAGTTAAAAAGATAGTAAAAGTAGAATTAGAGAACATAACAACTTAAAAAATCCTTTACTTTTTTTAGAAAATAAAGTATACTATACTAGAAAAAATTATTTTTAATAGGAGAGAAATTATGAATAAGAAGTTAGTACTATTTATAGGAATGTTTTCTCTATTTTTTATCTTTGGATTTAAAGTTCAAAAGAATTTTTTAAATCAAACAAATATTATTGAAAAAGTTGAAGTTAAGAGTGAAGAAAAATTAGTTAGCAATGAGATAGACAACCTTGAAATACCAAAAGAAGAAGTTGCACAAGTTACACAAAAGGAAGAAAAAAATAGTGATTATGTTCAAAAGGAGATAGATTTAAGAGAATTATCTTCTGTTGAAAGAAAAAAAGCCTTTGTTGATATGCTTTTACCTGCTATAAATGAGGTGCATGAGGAGATAAAGGAAAATAAAGCTATTGTTGAAAAATTAGCTATAAAAGAGGAATTGACTCCAGAAGAGAGAGAGTTTTGTGAGGGACTTTTCAAAACATATAAAGTTGAATATGGAAACTGGAAAGAACTTCAAGGAAAGATGGTTATATATCCAGCCTCTTTGATCCTAACTCAAGGAGCATTGGAAAGTGGTTGGGGAACATCGAGATTTTTTAGAGAGGGAAATAACATTTTTGGAATGTGGTCAACTAACCCTAATGAACCTAGAATAGCTGCTAAAGGGGTAAGAGATAATGGATTTGTTCCACATTTAAGAAAATATGATACAATTGAAGAGTCTGTGAAGGATATAGTTATGACTATCTCTGTTTCAGATGCTTATAAGACAGTTAGAAAATTGTTAAATGAAGATAAGTCACCTAGTGAAGTGGCTCATGGATTGATTAAATACTCTGAAGAGGGGACTAAATATGTAGAGAAAGTTCAAAAAACTTTAGAGTACAATGAATTTGAGAAATACGATATTTAATTTAAAGATAAAAATAGAGAAAAGTTAGAAGAGAGTGTAGGTGTACACTCTCTTTTAGTTTGGAAGGTTATTTCTTACTTTCAAATACAAACTCTTTTTGAAAATAAACCCTTATTATTTCATTGTTATAATATATAGGAGCAAATCTCCACTTTTTCAATGCTGATATAACAGCATCATCAAATCCCAATTTCTTATGAGATTGAACAATAGTTATATTTTGCACCTCTCCCTTTTCATCAACTAAAAACTTAGCCTTAACAACAACTTTCTTTCTATATCTTATAGTTTCAGCTTGTTTAGGGTAGTCAGGGGCTACCTCTTTTATAATCTTATATTTAATCCCATTATTAGAAAGTGCTGTGTAAGTTCCATCACCATTGTTTTGTAAAATTTTATCTCCACTTGGAATGCTAGAACCACTAGTTTTTTCATTAGGAGCACTTGAAGTTTCAGAAACTGAAGTAGGTTCAATCTCTTGTTTTACAACTTCTTTCTTTGCAGCTTTTTTCTTCACACTTTTCTTAGGTTGTAAACTTTCTTTCTTTATAGGCTCTTTCTTCTCTACAACTTTCTTTTCCACAGGTTTCTCTTTTACAACCTCTTGTTGTTTAGGCTGCTCAACTATTGGAGCAACTATTTCAGCAGGTGGAGTCACTGGAGTGGGTGAGGCTTTTATCTGATGAAACTCTATTGCTACACTGTGTTTTATAGGTGGATTTCCCTTTCCAACCCTATTTATAGAGAGTTTAAGAAAAAGCAATCCATGAACAATTAATGCTAAAATAAAATATCTCATTTTCACACCTTAACTTTTACTCATAGAAATTTATCCCTAAATTTTCTATCCCATGATTTTTAACCTTTGAAACAACATCTATAATATTTTGATATTTCAAATTTTTATCCCCAGTAATAGCAACACTTTTCACCCCTGAAGTTAAGTAATTATCTAATTCTTCAAAAGTAACCTCTCTTTTTTTATCCTCTTTGTAGTTAATAAAATATCTATTATCCTTATCAATAATTATCTCAAGAGCCTCATTTTCACTCTCTTTTACACTTTCCATAGTAGAAGTTGGTAGTTCAACCTTTATACTTCCATACTTATTGAATGTGCTGGAAACTATAAAGAATATTAGAAGAAGAAAAACTACATCTATTAAAGGTGTTAAATCTGGAGTTAAAAGTGCTCTTTTTTTCTTATATCTTGCCATCTTATCCCCTTACAATATTGATAACATTTGTTGTTATCTTGTCAATCTCTTCTTCAATCTCTTCAATTTTCTTAGTTAATAAGTTGTAAACAACAAGTGCTGGAATAGCTATTGAAAGTCCAGCTGCTGTGGTAATAAGAGCCTTAGATATACTATCAGCAACAAGTGTAGGATCACCAGCTCCAAATTGTGAAAGATCTTTAAATGCATCAATCATTCCAGTAACTGTTCCTAAAAGTCCAAGCATAGGTGCAATATGTGCTATAATCCCTAAAATATGTAATCTCTTTTCAAGGGGAGAGATCTCATCCATCTGTATCTCTTTAATCAATTGTTCATATTTATGAAACTCCTTTGGAATTGGAGAGCATATATCCCCTCTACAAACAAATTGTTTGATGGAACAACCAACAGCATTTTTTTCCTTATCACAAAGTTCAACAATTTTACACATATCCTTGTTAGAAACAGCTAAAACTATATCTCTTCTAAAGTTTCTATTTAAAGATTTTTCACTTTTAAAAAAGAAAAACAATCTCTCAAGAATTACAGTTGTTGAAATTATTGATAAAATTAGAAGAATCCACATCAATGGACCTCCCACTTGAAAATAATACATCATCTTTTTTTCCTCCAAAACTCACTAAAATCTTTCAATAAAATTTTTAAAATAGTTATATGCGTTATCTAAATCATTTTGATCTGGGTGAGTACTAGCATCTGACCATCTTTTGATTCTTTCTGGATTTGGTCCATGTGGATGATCAGGAGAGAATTTAGTTCTCATCATCTCTATTAGTTTAGGATCAATAGCTCCTTGACAGTGATAATGTCCTAAAACTTTGTTTTCATTATCAGTAAATAACTTTGTAATGCTATCAATGCAATCTTGAGCATGTTTTGAATCTGGGTAAGCTCCTAATGTAAAGAAAAATGCTGTATTCTTATCTTTTATTCCATTTATAAATTTAAGAGCTTTTGCATCTGCTGTTCCTTTATCAATCCAAGTTCCTACAATTATTAGATCATAATCTAAATTTTGCACATCTGCTATATCCATAATTTCACTATTTATAATAGCTTTTGAAATTGCCTCTGCTACCTTTTTAGTATTTCCTG